>Ga0207897_100191_pt1 | contig 26711 bp, 26 predicted proteins | sample LinPmetageLP42_FD_184054 | JGI IMG/M metagenome (GOLD analysis project Ga0207897, IMG submission 184054) | Marine viral communities from the Pacific Ocean - LP-42 (SPAdes) | ecosystem: Environmental > Aquatic > Marine > Oceanic | place: Pacific Ocean | collected 2010-08-27
ATGTTAAAAATATGTGATCCCTTGCACAAATAATGCTCGTAACGATATTTGCCTAATCAATACGAGGATTTAAATTATGCAAGGGATCAAAAAACTGGGTGTCATAGCGACATCGCTTTTTCTCATCACAGGTTGTGACTGGTTCGACAGTGACAATGATGATACTAACACACCACCTCCTGAAGCTGAATCAAGCTTTGTACGGGTACACCACACGTCTGCCGATTCGCCTAACGTTAACGTTTTAGCAGGTGAAACCGCATTATTAGAAAATGTGCCTTACCATACGTCTTCCGGCGTTCTGGAAGTTGATGCTGGTGACTATGACATTACGGTTCAGGGTATTTTACCCGATGACAGTACCGTTGATGCTATTGGTCCGGCTTCCTTAACCTTTGCCGCGGATACTCGCTACGAAGTCTTTGCTCTGGGTCAGCTGGGTGACGAGTCTTTAGAGCCATTGGTTCTTTCTAACCCTGTATCGGATGTTGCGGCAGGTGAAAGCCGTATTCAGGTGGTACATGTTGCGTATGGTGCGCCGACTGTTGATGTGTATTTGACAACTCCGGACGCTGAGTTAAGCAGTGCCTCAGCTACTTTAACGCTTGCTTACGGCGAAGACAGTGGTCAGGTTGATGTGGAAACCGGTGACTACCGCATTCGTTTAACCGGTGCGGGTGACGATGCAGTAATTTACGACTCAGGAACCGTGAGCCTGGCTGACGGTGGTGATTATATTATTGCCGCAACCAATAATGTTGCTGCTAATTCTGCGAATTCACCCGTTACTCTGCAAGTGAGCGACGGTGAAACAACCACCTTAATCAAAGATGCAGACGCTGGTGCGGATGTTCGCGTCGTGCACGCCGTAGCTGATGCACCGAATGTTGATGTGACATTAAATGATGTTGCGGATCCTCAAATTGCTGACCTGGCATTTTTAAGTGCAACAGACTACTTAAATCTGGAAGCCGCTGAATACAGTGTTGATGTTGCCGCTGCCGGAGGTTCTCCCGTAGTGCTTGAGGACCTGCCTCTGGAAGTGGAAAACGCAATGAGTTATTCAGTTTATGCTGTCGGTGAACTGAGTACTATCGGTCTGCAAGTGTTGACTGAAGAGCGTCGCAGCGTGGCGACTGCAGCCAAAATACAGTTGGTTCACGCAGCGCCAAGTGCCGGTAATGTTGATATCTATGTCACTGAAACCGATGACATTAGTGGCGCAGACGCTGCTTTTACCGATATTGCGTTTGATTCAGAAGGCCTGGTGAGCACCGGTAACGTTCCGTTAACTCCGGGTGACTACGTGGTTACTGTAACCGCAACAGGTACGCAGGACATTGCTATCCAGACGCCGGTTCTGACTTTAGAGGGCGGTGGTATCTACACGGCAGTTGCCGTTGATGCAACCAGCGGCGGCTTGCCTCCGCAGCTTATCCTGATGGATGACCTGGCGAACTAAAGTATTTAAGCCAAATTGCCTGGGTAATACCACGCATGAGTAAAAAGCCGCTGAGAGCTAACCACAACCCGTGGTTCTCCAGCGGCAATCCCGCCCACCATAAAGGCAGAAAGCCAATTAAAGCGCTTAATATCATCGTATTACGCATACCACGACTGAACGATAAACCAATGAAAACACCGTCAAACCAGTAGCTCCAGTGGGCGATAAGTGGCAACACCACTATCCATGGCAGGTAGTTTTCGGCAACCCGGATAATGTCGGGAATATCGGTAATGAGGCGAATAATTGCACTGCCGGCCAGGGCGAAAACTAACGCATAAACCACAGCAAAGAGTGACGACCAGAGCAACGTAATTTTGCACCAGTATTGGATTTTATCGTAACGCTTCTGGCCTTTAGCTTCACCAGCTAAAGCTTCCACAGAATAGGCAATGCCATCTAACCCCAAAGAGATTAGCATTAGGAACTGCATTAGTACGGCGTTAACCGCCACCATGGTACTGCCGTAGCGAGTGGCGTAGCCGGTCATGGTTGCCATACACAGTTGCAGTATCAAGCTGCGCATAAAAATATTACCGTTAACGCCTAAAAACTGACGCAGCTGCTGAAACTTCAGCTGCCAGTGGTGTAAATGCCAGCCCAGCGCACGGGCGGTCCAGTAGAAGCCGACAATAGCGGTCACCCACTCAGCACTAAGCGAAGCCCAGGCGGCGCCTTTTACATTCAGTCCAAAGCCCAGTATCAGTATGACGTCCATAACCACATTAACGGCGTTGGTAATTATCACCAGAAGCATGGCTTTGCGGCTGTTTTGCCGACCCAACAATACGCCCAGAGCGACCAGCGTTATCAGCGAAGCCGGTGCAGACCATAAGCGTATTTCGATGTAATCGCGGGCGTAGCCCTCGAGCTCGGCAGAAGGGGCGATAACCCACATGGCTAAGTCATTAATTAAAGGGCTGGCAACCGCTATTAAGACGCCCAAACTCAACGCAATAGCAATACCGTTATTGAAGTGCTGGCGCTGAGCATGTATGTCATCGGCACCGTATGACTGAGCTATGTAACCGGTTGTGGCCATGCGCAGAAACACCGCCAGCAGATAAATAAAACTGACCACCATGGCGCCAATGGCAACAGCCGACAAGTAGATAGCGTTCGGCAAATGACCTATGATGGCAGTATCGACCAGACCGAGAAGGGGCGCAGCAATATTGGAAATGATCATTGGCAGGGCAATCGCAAAAACGCGGCTGTGATCTGACAGCGAAAATCCAAACAGCTTGTGCATAACTATCCTTAAGTAAACTCGGTTAATGACGGCTTATATACTTTATCAGGAGTCAGTATGAAGATGTTGAACAAAATGACGTTGAGCGCCGCGTCGGGGTTATTGCTGGGGTGCTCACCATTAGTTCAGGCAGGCAGCGCCGACAGTGTGGTGGTATTGCAGTATCACCACGTCAGTGACTCAACTCCGGCTGTTACCTCTATTGACCCGGAGACTTTTCGTGAGCATCTGCAATACCTGCAGGACCACAACTTTAATGTCATTGATATTACTGATGCTCGTGATGCCATTGAAAAAGGCGAAGAGCTTCCCGAAAAAGCCGTTGTTATAACCTTCGACGACGGCTACCAAAACGTCTATGAAAACGCTGTAAAGGTTCTCGAAGAGTTTGAAATGCCCTATACGGTGTTCGTTAACCCTGAGCTCTTGCGTAAGCACAGCGGCCATTACATGGGCTGGGAAGAGCTTAAAGAAATTCAGCAGAACGGGGCGACTATTGCTAACCACGGGCAGACTCACGCACACCTTATTCGCAAGCAGGAAGGTGAGAGTGGTGAAGAATGGCGCGAACGTATGCATCACGATGTTATTACCGCACAAGAAGCCATTGATGAGAACTTAGGCGAACAGCAGAAGTATTTTGCCTATCCTTACGGTGAGTACAACAACGAGTTGCGAGCTTTACTGGATGAATGGGGCTTTCTGGCCTTTGCTCAGCATTCAGGCCCATGGTCTAAGTGGAGTGAGGATACTGTTATTACGCGTTTTCCTGCGTCTGGTATCTACGCGAACTTAAATACGCTGAAAGCCAAGTTGAATTCGAAAGCCATGCCGGTAAGTGCTTACCAACCGGAAGAGCCTTTAGTCGCACATGAAAATAAGCGCCCAACGATTAGCGTAACGCTGGAAGCGGGCGATACACTAAACGATATGCGTACCGATGCGCTGCAATGCTTTGCCGGAGGTTCAGTCTTAAAACCTGAATGGGAAAGCGATACTCAGTTTAGTGTGACGCTTGAAAAGGACATTAACATTGGGCGCTCACGCGTCAATTGCACGGCACCCAGCGCATCAGAGTCTCGTTACTATTGGTATTCCGTAGCACTTATCCGTCCGAACGAGTCAGGCAGTTGGCCTGACTAATTGGCGATAATGGCAAAATCTTTTGCCAGTTGTTCCATGTCGACTACCGGTATTTCCCCACGTTGGTGGTCGGCATTAAATATCGCTTTACGGTGCCCGTTCGGGTTAACCAGAATAATAGCGGCGCTGTGGTTAACCAAGTAATTTTCCTCGCCTTCATCGGGAATGGAATACATTAAGCCTAAATCACGTACGAAAGGGAACAGCTCTTTGTGCTCGGCTCGCACACCAACAAAGTCGTCACCAAAATAGTTAACGTATTGAGTTAAACGTTCAATGTCATCACGCTGAGGGTCAACTGAAATCATCCAGACTTTCACCGGTTTAGACACTTCTTCCTGTAATGAAGGTAGCACTCTTTTTAAGTCTGACATGGTGGTTGGACAGATATCAGGACAGAAGGTATAACCTGTAAAGAGCAAGGTCCACTGACCTTTCAGTGCATCGTTTTCAATAGTGCCGTCGGCTGTGCTGTTTAACTTAAATGATTTTAACGCGCGGGGCGGCTCATATATTAAGGCTTCCGGTTTTTCTTCCGGCCAAAAATTGTAAACCGCGAACCCGGCTGCAAGGGCGATAAGCGCAGCCAGCAGCGTAACGATACGACTCATGTCTTACTCCGTTTATACGTAATGATCGACCAGTAAAATCACAAACAGCAGCATGAGGTGCCAGATAGAAAAGGCAAACATGTTAAAGGCTGTTTTCTTGCTGGGCGCGTATTTCAACTTCCAGGCGTAAGCCAGGAAAATAGCGTTAAGTAAACTGACGCCAACCAGATAAATCATGCCTGTCATGCCAATTAAAAACGGCATAAGGCAAACCACAGTCAGCAAAACGGTATACAGGAAAATACAGGTTTTGGTGAATTCAATACCGTGGGTTACCGGCAGCATTGGCACCTTGGCACGGGCATAATCTTTAGCGCGGTGTACCGCAAGTGCCCAGAAGTGGGGGGGAGTCCAGGTGAATATGATCATAACCAGCAGCACCGCCGGCGCGTTAATTTCGTTGGTCACCGAGGTCCAGCCCAGTAACGGTGGTGCCGCACCGGCTAAACCACCAATAACAATGTTCTGCGGCGTTGCGCGTTTTAAGAACATGGTATAAACCACAGCGTAACCCACCATACTGGCAAAGGTTAACCAGGCAGTTAATGGATTAACCCAGGCATACAGGGTCACAAAACCAATGACACCTATAGATGCAGCGAACGTGGTGACTTTTGCAGGTGACAAATTTCCCTGAGGCAGCGGACGCCGAAGTGTGCGCGCCATTTTTGCGTCAATATGGCGGTCAACCAGGTGATTAATGGCGGCCGCAGCGGCAGACATGAGCCCAATACCAGTCAGCGCCGGCACTAGCACTTTCAGCGACACCAGTTCTTCAGTGGCCAGACACATACCAACCACGGCGGTGAGTAACAGCAAGGCGACGACACGGGGCTTGGTCAGTTCAAGGTAGTCCCGCCAATGAGCGTTGCGCGTTTTTGTTATATTATTTGTGGCAACGGATTGCATAGTTTCAACTCCTCTACGCTTTTCTGGACAAGTTGTAGTTCAACGCGACCAGCGACAGCAACAATAAAGCCCCTACGGCATTATGTGCCACTGCATTCCAAAGCGGTAATTGAAAGACTACGTTACTAATACCCAGCAGAATTTGCAAAGATAATAACAAGCCAATAACAATTAATGAGCGCCGGAAAAAGTGCGACTTCGCTTTTCGCCAGCATTTAAAGAGTAGAGTACAAATCACTAAAAAAGTAATAATAGCGCCCACTCTGTGCATTACGTGCATAGTCATACGGTCGTTGTAGTCATGAGCACCGTATTGATAGGTGTCAGCCTCGGGTATGCTGAAGGCTCCGGCAAAGTCCAGCTGCGCCGTCCAGTTACCTTCGCAAAAAGGTAGCTCAGTGCAGGCTACGGCGGCATAGTTTGCAGCAACCCAACCACCTAAGGCTATTTGACCAATAACCACCAGTAGCGTAAAAAATGCCAGCCCTCGATAGCGCCTGAGTTCCGGGTCACCACCGGCCAGCCGAAATGACGACAGCCGCAGCGAGAGCAGATATAGCAGCGATATAACCGAAAAGCCGCCCAGCAAATGCCCCATGACTATGAGCGGTTGCAGGTTCATGGTAACTGTCCACATACCCAGAGCCGCCTGAAATATTACTAGCCCGAGAAGCAAAGTGGGCAATTTAACCGGAGTCGGGTAATGACTGTAGCGACGGCTTTTAACCCAGGAAATAATGGCAATGGTCAATATTAATAACCCCAGGGTGCCAGCAAAGTAGCGGTGCACCATTTCGTTCCAGGCTTTGGCGTGCTCCACAGGTGCATCCGGGAACCTAAGTTCCGCCTGCTGAATGTGCTCCTCCTGCGACGGTACCTTCAAAAAACCGTAGCAGCCGGGCCAGTCAGGACAACCCAGGCCTGCTTCAGTGAGCCGGGTAAAGGCGCCAAGAACAATAACGATAAAAGCAAAAAAAACACTAATTTTTACCAGTAAACGCATGTCATTTCCCTACCCAATTCTGGACAATTTAAGCAGTTTACGAAGATCCGCCAACACGTTTTTACCTTCCGTTATCATTTGCTCTTTGTCCTCATGGGTGGGGTAATACAGCATGACGTTATGCATCGGGTCGATAATAAACAAGGTGTTTTCGGGCAGAGCTGAAAGTTGTTCGATCAGTTCAGGCGTTACCAGCTGGGTAATATGCGGGGCACTATGATTAAAGCCAGCCTGAAGGCTTTCGCTTTGGTGCAACACTACAGGGGTTAGCCTATCGGTGTCTTTGCCAATAGCGACATCGATTTGGTTCATAACGTATAAAGCATTTTCGCAGGTGATTGCACAGTTCTGCGGGGCGATATATCCCACTTGCCAACCTTCTGGTAGCTGTTCGGCTTGTTGTTCTAAGGTAATGGTGGGTTGCAATAAAATGCCTTTATTGGTTCCCGCCTCATACCAGTTTTGAGACAAAAAAAGCCACGCGGCCAAAACGGGGACTATAAAAGCAAGGAAAACAATAATCATGGAACGGCGAGAGCGATTCAGGGAGCTCATCGGGTCTCCTCTTTTTTTGGTTGTTTATTCAGTTTTATAACAGCAAATACAAAAATCACCAAGCACGCAATGGCCAGCGAAAACCACTGAACAGCGTAACCCTGATGTTTTTGCGGCGACATTACCTGGGGTTTCCAGTTACGTTGCCAACCCAGGGTGTCTGGTGATTTCAATAAAAAGGTGTAGTCGGTTAATGGAATGTCGAGTTCTTTACTAATGGCGTTAGGCTGAAACTCTTGTACTCGTATTCGGTCATCAGCTAACTCGGTTTCATAAGTATTACTGACAAATTTGTTGTTCGAGGGAAAGTACAGGTAGCCCGTAAGATTCTGTCTACTCTCGGGAACATTTATTTCGGGCAGTTCTTGCCGGGATGCAGGAGCAGGTACCCAGCCCATATTAACAGGAATGTAATTATTGGGTTTGGCGTCAGGGCGAAACAAGGCAATAACCTGATAGCCGACAATGCCATCGGTCATTTTATTATCGAGAAAAAAGACCGGTTGTTTAACAAATTCGCCTTCCATTTTGGCAAAAAGAAAGCGATCAGACTCAGAAGATATTGTTCCTAGCTGAGACAGTGCCGTTGCATCCCCTTTCGATTGTTGCTGTTCGTAATCGGAAAATAGCTTACGTTTTTCTTCTGCGCGCTCTAGTTGCCAAAAACCTAGCTTGACCAACACCGCAATTGCCAGCAGAGTAACTAACGTAGCGATAAGAGGAAAACGTATGTTGGTCTTTTTTAAAATCATTATTGTACTGCTGCTTGGTTATATGGTGGTGAATCTGTTCCGCGCATTATTCAGTATGCTGCGCAACGACCCGAATAAACCACCCATGTCCCATTATCTGGGGAAACGGGTGGGAGTGGCCGCCGTTATCCTTGTGATACTGATAGCGGCGACGGTTAGTGGCTTTTTACCTTTAAACCCGCGCCCCTATTAGACGGGGCGTTTTTTTAGAGTATGTAAACCACGACGAACAGGCATAACCAAACGACATCAACAAAGTGCCAGTACCAGCTGGTCGCCTGAAAAGCGAAGTGGTTATCTGGTGTAAAATGCCCCTTCAAAACCCTCAGGAACATGATGATAAGCATCACGGTTCCTAAGGTTACGTGCATACCGTGGAACCCGGTGAGCATATAAAAGGTGTTGCCATAAACACCGGAATCAAGCGTTAGATTTAAATCTTGGTAGGCATGCACATACTCAGCGCCTTGCAGATAGAGGAAAATGCAACCCAGAATAATGGTAACGCCCAGCATTGCGGTTAGCTGTTTACGTTTATTTTGTTCCAGGCCTGTGTGAGCAAAGTGACAGGTCACTGAACTGGCCAACAAAATAAGCGTGTTGATAGCCGGCAGACCATACCAACCCATAGCCTGGGTTTCAGTGCCGCCTGGTGTTTTTACCAACGGCCATTGCGCAACAAACTCTGGCCACAGAACCTCATTGGTCATAGCATTGTTACTGTCTCCTCCCAGCCACTGAACGGCAATAACGCGAGCGTAGAAAAGGGCACCAAAAAAAGCAGCAAAGAACATGACTTCGGAGAAAATAAACCAGCTCATACCTTGTTTGTAGGAGTCGCCGAGTTGGTTACTGTATTTACCGCTCATGGATTCGTTGATTTGGTCACGAAACCAACCAAAGAGCATGACGGCTATAACGACTAAGCCAATGGTCAATACAGTACTGCCATAACCATCCTGCTCTTTGCTCATATCAATAACAGTGTGTCCAGCGCCCCAGGCAATTAAGCCTAGCCCAACTGCACCAACAATTGGCCAGGGACTGGAAGCAGGAACATAATAACTTTGTTGTTCTGCCATAACGTCGTTTCCTTATTCTGTTTTTAACAGCTGAGCAATTGCTTCAGCCGACGTATTGGCTGTCATATCGTACAGCGTGTATGACAGGGTAAAGGTCGTAATATGATCGGGAATGTCCGGGTCCAGATAAAACTGCATTGGCATTTCTGTTTCAGCGCCAGCGGCCAGCGGTTGCTGGTTAAAGCAAAAGCATTCTACTTTGTTCAGGTAAAGAGAGGCTTCCGCAGGCGCTACAGATGGAATAGCCTGAGCGATCATGTTTGAGGAAGTCGGGTTTCCTGCTAAAAAATTAACTACTTTAACTTCACCCGGATGAATCTTGACTTGCTTGATCGATGGCTCAAACTTCCACGGAATACCTTTGGCATTGCGTGTCAGGAATTGCACCGTGACCGTGCGTGATTCATCCACTTCAACCTGTTGATAAACCGCTGCCTCGTTACTGGTACGACCGTTAAAGCCGGTCACTTCACAAAATACGTCGTAAAGTGGTACCAGCGCGAAGCCGAATGCGAACATTCCAGCGACTGTCAGTAACAGTCGCTTAACCAGAATGCTGTTGTCGGGACGCTGTTCAGACATGATTTATCACTCCACTTTGGGCGGTTTTTCAAAGGTGTGATAAGGCGCTGGTGACGGGACTGTCCACTCGAGTCCTTCTGCGCCTTCCCATGGTTTAGCTGCGGCTTTTTCCCCACCTTTAACGCACTTGATAGCCACCCAAAGGAAGATAAGTTGTGATAACCCAAAGGCAAAACCGCCGATACTTGCTATCTGGTTAATATCAGCAAACTGCGTGGCGTAATCCGGAATACGTCTTGGCATACCGGCAAGTCCTGCAAAGTGCATAGGGAAGAACAGCACGTTTACGGAAATAAGCGATGTCCAGAAGTGAGTTTTCGCCAGCGTACTGTCGTACATATGCCCGGTCCACTTAGGTAGCCAGTAATAAGCCGCTGCCATAATAGAGAAAATGGCACCTGTGACCAAAACATAGTGGAAGTGGGCGACGACGAAGTACGTGTCGTGATACTGGAAGTCAGCGGGAGTTATAGCCAGCATTAAGCCGGAGAAACCACCTATGGTAAACAGGATCACAAACGCCAGCGCAAACAGCATGGGTGTTTCAAAGGTCATGGAGCCGCGCCACATAGTGGCTACCCAGTTAAAGATCTTCACCCCGGTGGGAACCGCAATGAGCATGGTGCAGTACATAAAGAACAGCTCAGCAAACACTGGCATACCGGTGGTGAACATATGGTGAGCCCAGACCAGGAAGGACAGTAAGGCAATGGCCGCCGTGGCATATACCATGGAGGAGTAGCCGAACAATCGTTTGCGGGCAAAGGCCGGGATAATTGCTGAAATGATACCGAAGGACGGTAAAATCATGATGTAAACTTCCGGATGCCCAAAGAACCAGAATATATGCTGGTACATGACTGGGTCACCACCGCCAGCGGCGTCAAAGAAACTCGTGCCGAAGTATTTGTCGGTAAGCAACATGGTTACCGCACCCGCCAATACCGGCATTACGGCAATAAGTAGAAAAGCCGTAATAAACCAGGTCCAGACGAACAATGGCATCTTCATGTAATTCATGCCCGGTGCGCGCATGTTCATAATGGTCACTATCACATTGATAGCGCCCATAATGGATGAAATACCCATAATGTGTACTGAAAATACGAACAATGCCGTTGAATCCGAGCTGTAAGTTGTGGAAAGCGGTGCGTAAGCTGTCCAGCCAAATGCCGGGCCGCCACCTTCCATAAACAAAGAACCCAGCAAAATCATGAAAGCAAAAGGTAAAATCCAGAAGCTCCAGTTATTCATCCGGGGCAGCGCCATATCTGGTGCGCCAATCATCATGGGGATCATCCAGTTAGCCAAGCCCGTAAAAGCAGGCATAACGGCACCAAAAATCATAACCAGACCATGCACCGTGGTCATTTGGTTAAAAAACTGGGGTTCAACAAGTTGTAATCCGGGTTGGAACAGTTCCGCGCGAATGATCATTGCCATAGCGCCGCCCACCAGGAACATGGTGAAGCTAAACCATAAATACATCGAACCAATATCTTTATGGTTCGTTGTAAATAGCCAGCGACCAATACCAGACGGCTTATGATCGTGGTGTGTATCGTGATGTGTCTCTTCCACTACAGTGCTCATCACCGTCTCCTTATTGATTCATGACTTCGTTAATATCGGCGGCCTGAATCAGGTCTCCGGTATCGTTACCCCAGGCATTACGCTCGTAGGTGATAACTGCGGCTAACTCGCGCATGGAAAGCTGACTTCCAAAGGCTTGCATAGCCGTGCCGGTAACGCCGTTAACAACGGTGTCGATGTGTTTGTCTATGGCTTCAGGATCTACCGCAACGCCTGAACCAGCAAGTGCCGGGAACACGCCGTTTACGCCTTGACCGTTAGCCTGGTGACAAGCTGCACAAGTACTGTTGTATACTTTCTCACCGAGGTCCATGAGTTCGTCTTCTGACATTTCCATAGCAAGCAACTCTTGTTCACGTTCGCGTGCTTTACGTTGCTCTTCTTCTTTCTCGGTAATCCATTTTTCGTACTCGGCGGGCTCCTTCGCTATAACAACGATGGGCATGAAGCCATGGTCTTTGCCACACAACTCGGCACATTGACCACGATAAATTCCGGGCTCATCTACCCTAGTCCAGGTTTCATTAATAAAACCGGGGTTCGCGTCTTTTTTAATGGCGAAGTCAGGAACCCACCAGCTGTGAATAACATCATCTGAGGTAACCAGAAAACGCACTTTCTTATTGGTTGGAATAACTAACGGACGGTCCACTTCCAGCAGGTAGTTTTCGCCTTTCTCAAACTGATTATCAATTTGTTCTTGCTGAGTGGCTAAACGGCTGAAGTATTCGACCTCATTTTCAAAGTATTTGTAGTGCCATTTCCATTGCGATCCGGTGACTTGCACCGTTACATCTGCATCTGAAGTGTCTTCCATGGCAATTAGTGTCGTGGTCGCCGGCACTGCCATACCTGCAAGTATCAGCAGCGGCACTATAGTCCAGGCTATTTCTACTTTGACGTTTTCATGGAAATTGGAGGGGGTTGGGTTCTTCGACTTCCGGTGTCGGATCATCGAAATAAACATGAGACCAAATACAATCACGCCAATCACACAGCAGATGTAGAAGATCGTCATGTGGAGATCGTAAACCCGGTTACTCACTTCAGTGACACCTTGGGTCATATTGAGACGCGACTGAGCAGCAGCCGGTAGACTCGTTAGCGCCAATAGTGCCCACAAAGGCTTCATTTTCACGTGGCTTCTCCTCTTATTCTTCAATGAGACAGCAAAGCAAGTTTTGCTAGCCTGAATTAGAAGAACAAAGAGGTAAGCAGAAAAAGGTACAGCTTCTCCCCAGAAATCGCTTTCTCTACTGACTCTTTGTTGTAGTTATCGTTGTTATATTATTTTTATATTCGGGTACTGCATTTATTAACGAATTTACAACGAAAGATCCAGATCAAATCACACGAACGAACAAAAAATAAGCGGATCTGTTAAAAAAAGGCTGCAAAAGCAGCCTTGGGGAAGAAAACACACTAACAAAGGTGGGGTTAGTGCAGGTGGGATGTCAGTGTGTTTTTATCAAACAGAAAATACTGTGTTTCGCTTAATTTACTGGCCATTTTCGCACGCTGCCAGGTGCGACTGGAAACAGAATCAAGATAACCGATAACCATACTGCTGGTACCAGCGAGTAGAGCTTGCTCCAGCGCCCATTCACAGCGCTCAACTGAGTGGCTGCGTAACCAGCGAATTTGAGACTCAGCAACGCCACAAGCGATAAGCTGTTGAATGACGTTTTTGTCGCCGCCAATAACCGTTATCCACTGGCTGGGTTTTTGCTGTAAAGCCCGCTGTATAACTGGAGAAAGGGTATCAACATCAAATGAATCCGGATTACTTTTCGCATCCATAGGGAAGGGTGATACTGACGTTTCAGCAGTCCACAGACCCGGATGATGTAATTTTTGCTGATATTGAGTTTTCATAAGGTCGCTCCGTTTCTGATCACACCCACCGCAAGCCCTTCAATGGCAAAAACTTGCTCTGCAAGATTGACAGTAATGGTCGAGAAATCGTTATTTTCGGGGTGAAGCAAAATAGTTTTTCCGCGCTGTTCAAAACGCTTTACAGTGACTTCGTCTTCAACTCGTGCAACGACTATTTGTCCGTTACGTGCTTGTTCGGTTTTATGTACAGCCAGTAAGTCACCGTCTAAAATTCCAATGTCTCTCATGCTCATACCGTTTACTTTTAGTAAGAAACTGGCGGCAGGATGAAACAGTGATTCGTCAATTTTGTAATGACCTTCAACATGTTGTTCAGCCAATAAAGGTTCGCCCGCTGCAACCTGGCCTATTAACGGCAGACCATCGGCGATATCGTAGTCATCGCCGACAAGGCGAATGCCGCGAGACATGCCGGGTAGTATTTCAATAACGCCTTTACGGGCCAGCGCTTTCAGGTGCTCCTCTGCGGAGTTGGCAGAGCGAAAACCCAGCTTATGAGCAATTTCGGCACGAGTCGGCGGCATACCGGTTGCGTGCAGATTATCCTTAATAAGCTCAAGAATTTCAGATTGTCTTGGTGTTAACGGGCGCATAATGTACCTGTTTATTTGTACAGTGATACTGTGAGTATATACAGGTAAATTGATTTCGCAAGTAATTTCTTGAACGACATTTTTACACGAAGTTGGTATCCTGTATTTCTGTTTAAAACAGAGGTCTCTATATGAAAGGAATAAGCCGCTTTTTCCCAATTTTTAAATACCCGTTACGCTGGTTAACGCGCTTTCAGGAAATTTGGGATGGTACTGAAGAAGAGCATTCAGCAACTGTTGGCAAGCCAATTGTCTATGTAATGCGTTCAACCTCTAAAGCGGATCTATCCATTTTGCAGCGGGCGGCGCAGAAGCGCGGTTTGCCAGACCCTGTCGACCCTCTTGAGGTTAATGGTAAAACCTATAACCGAATCATGTACCTGGAAGAGCTGGCGAACGAGGTATCTGATCAAACGGTATCCGAATTTCACCAGTTATTAACCCTGCATAAAGACCAGCCGGAGCTGGATGTGCAACTGATACCTGCGGGCGTATTCTGGGGCCGCCAGGCAGGAGAAGAGGCGCATGCCGGTAACACCATGACCGGTGACTTAGATAACCCGGGCCATTGGCGTAAATTCTGGCTGGTAATTTTTTCTGGTCGACAAGTGTTGCTGCGTTTCTCTCGTTCGGTGAGTCTGGGCACTATGGCGCGTGACCACGGCACTGATATGCGTATTGCGCACAAATTAGCGCGGGTAGCGCGTGTTCATTTCGTACGTATGCGCCATGCCGTTGCCGGCCCTAAACTGAGTCAGCGCAAAGAGCTGATGTCAGCACTCATTAATATGCCGGCGTTAAAAAAGGCCGTATCGGATGAAGTCAGAGGCAAAAAGATTAGTGAAGAAGCCGCCCGCAAGCGCGCTTTATCTTATATCGATGAAATAGCCGCTAACTATAATTCAACACTTATCCGGGTGTTAGATCGTTTTATGACCTGGATGTGGAACCGGATTTATAACGGCATTCATGTAAAAGGCGGGGATACAATTAGACGACTGGCGCAACAAGGGCACGAAGTTATCTATGTGCCTTGTCACCGCAGCCATATGGACTACTTGCTGCTCAGCTACGTTATTTATAAAGAAGGCCTTGTACCGCCGCATATCGCGGCTGGCGTGAATCTTAACTTTTTCCCGGTTGGCGGTATTTTCCGCCGTGGTGGTGCGTTCTTTATTCGCCGCAGCTTTCGTGGCAATAAACTGTATTCAGCGGTTTTTCGTGAATATTTGTGCTGGTTGTTCCAAAAAGGCTACCCGGTGGAATACTTCAGTGAAGGCGGCCGCTCCAGAACCGGCCGCTTATTGCCGCCTAAAACCGGTATGCTGGCAATGACCGTGCAGGGCATGTTGCGTGACCAGCAACGGCCAGTGTCACTGGTACCTGTTTACCTTGGTTACGAGCATATTATGGAAGTAGCGACTTACCTGAAAGAGCTTAAAGGTAAGGACAAAGAAAAAGAGTCGGTTTTTCAAATTCTGAAAACCGTTGCCAAGCTGCGCAACTTTGGTCAGGGTTTTGTGACTTTCGGTCAGCCTATTAATTTAAAACACCATTTGGACAAAGTGGCGCCGAACTGGCATGAGTCGGTCACCCGTGGGGCGCAGGAACCGGAACGTCCAGGCTGGTTAAACCCGGTGGTGAGTGGCTTAGCCGAGCAAGTTATGCAGGGCATTAACGATTCCGCGGCGGCTAACAGCGTTAACCTTACCGCATTAGCTTTGCTAAGTTCAGAGCACCATGCGTTGATGAAAGAAGAACTGCTTGCTCAGCTGGACGTTTATTTGGGTGTGCTGCGCGAAGTACCTTACAGCAATATGATGAGCGTGCCGGACGAGACACCGGAAGAGCTTTGGCAGCAAGCTTTGCGTACTGACAAATTTACGGTCAATAGCGATACTATGGGTGAAGTCGTCTCGCTGGAGCACATGACAGCCATAGCCATGACTTACTATCGGAATAATATTCTTCACTTGATGGTGGTTCCCGGCATTGTTGCGTCAATTATCATGGCGAAGAAAAAAGTCAGCGTGGCTGAAATTGCGGCGCGGACACAGGCAATTTATCCGTCGTTAAAAGCTGAACTTTATTTGAGTCATAATGTTGAAGACCTACCGCTCTGGACAGAGGCTCTTGCCGAAGAGTTGGCACGCCAGCAGTTAATTACATTGGAAGATGGCATTTGCACAATTGCACAACGGGAAAGTGCGCAGTGGTATCGGTTACGGCTATTGGCCAACAGTGCCAGTGAAACCTTGCAGCGTTACTGTATTGTGCTTGAGTTGCTGCAACAGGCGCAGCCCATCATGCGCGCGGATCTCGAAAAGCAGTCTATTACCCTGGCCGAACGTTTAAGTTCCATTCACGGCATCGATGCGCCGGAATTTTACGATAAGAAAGTCATGTCGACGCTCATTGCCAGTTTAAAACAGCAAGGTCTGGTAGAAATTAATGACGACGGCCAGCAAATTGCTGCCGAGCCGGTGGGCGCGCTCAGCGATCAGGTCGATGAGCTCATTGATGGATCGGTACTGCAGACTATTCGCCAGTCAGTCGAGCAGTTTGTGCAGCAGCTTCAGCAGCAAAAAGCGCAGCAAGAACATAAACTCAATACTGACAGCAATCAAAACCAGTAGTGCAGGGCTAAACCGATAGCGAAAACCATGCCGACGTAATGATTATGCAGAAAAGCCCGGAAGCATTTTCCGGGCTCTCTGTGGCGAATAAGCCACTGTTGGTAAGTAAATAGAGCCACTATCACGGCTAAAACTAACCATACCCACACATCCACGACTAATATATAAAGTACCCATGCCAGCAAAGCGAGTGTAACCGCCTGCATCAGACCAATAGCCAAGCGGTCAAAGCGACCAAATAAAATAGCCGTGCTCTGCAGGCCTATTTTCAGGTCATCTTCGCGGTCTGCCATGGCGTATTCGGTATCATAGGCTACGGCCCAGATAACATTAGCCATGAAGAGCAGCCCAGCGATGAACCACTGTTCAGACTCTAAGGCTGTGAACGCCATTAGTATGCCGAAGCTGAAGGCAATGCCCAGCACAATCTGGGGCAGGTGGGTCCAGCGTTTGCAGAACGGATAAAGTGCGGCGACACCAGCGGCGAAAAAGCTTAGCATAATGGTTTGTGTGTTCAGTTGCATGACCAACGCAAAGGCAATAGCCAGTAAAGCGACAAAACCTATCATTGCCTCAGTAGCCGATATTTTACCGGCTGGAATAGGGCGCTGGCTGGTGCGTCGTACATGGCCGTCAAAGTTGCGATCGGCAAAGTCATTAATCACGCAACCAGCGGAGCGCATCACAAAGGTGCCGAGTAAAAATATCACCACAATTCGCAGTGACGGCTCTCCGGAGCCCGCTATCATCAGTGCCCAGATGGTTGGCCACGCAAGTAGATAGACGCCAATGGGTCTGTCTGCGCGCATTAATTGCCAAAAAGCGACTAACCTATGCATACTAACTCCTTTTACAGGATGAACAGTAAAGTGACGACGGCTCCAGGAAAATTTCGCTGACTAACAGCTGCTCACCACTGGTGGAAAACATTCGGCGCCTGCCCAGCAATGAGCGTTTTTGCGCAAACCATTGTTGATTTAGCTGTACCACGGGGTGACCCAAAGTAACTTCAGCTACCTCAATTTGGCCACAGCGCAAATCGCTACGGACGAATAAAGACTCACCCAAAGACTGAGTCCCCAACTTTTGTAAGTTCAGGGTGCCGGCGTTTTCGGCACTGGGTGAAAACAAGCTGCGCGCAAAAACCCAAGGCTTTTCATTACAGTATAGTAGAACTTCGCGAACCACGACGGGTTCTTTACGGTTTAGCCGTTGCTTTTCTTCGGCATGAGGATCCAGTAATTGCTGGCCAAGTAACCTGACGGAAAACTGCTGACCTACTTGCTTCAGACGCTCGGTAAGCGAGCCTTCGTATAGCAGCCAGTCGGCTTGCTCTGTGGTTAATTCAAGTTGCTCCGGCGGTACCCATGGCAGCGGTTCACTTACGGGAAAAGCCGGGGTTGGATAAAACTCTGTTGTCATTTGTGTTGGCGTTATTAAGCTCTGTCGCTATGATAGCAGATAGAACTTAATTGAACAGCAATCGGGCCGGGTAGGGCTATGAAACTTCTGATAACAGTATTTGCCAGTATTTTTCTTTGGTTCAGCAGTGTAACGGTGGCGTCGGCAGACGACGTTTCGTACTACGGCTTTGAGCCTGATATCACCACCAATTACCTGAAAGAGGGAAACGATTACCGGTTGGGTTTCATTCGGGTTGCTATTGAAGTGATGGTGCCGGACCCCAGTTACGTTAGTGTGGTAGAACACCACGCGCCTTTATTGCGTAATGCCTTTGTGTCAATTTTAAGTACCGCGACCGAACGTCAGGTGCGAACCATGACGGGACGCGATCAACTTCGTTTAAAATGTATAGAAAGAGCAAAAGAACTGATGCAGCAGGAAACCGGTAATCCAGTTATCCGCGATGTTCTTTTTACCAAGTACATTTATCAGTGAAGCGGCCGCATTTTAGGGTTTAACCAACGCACTACAAAACCTGCAAAACAGCCGGAAAGCAGCCCGGCCAGATGAGCCTCGTTAGCAACATTTATCCATAGCATGTCGGTGTAGCCAATTACTAACCACAGCAGCATAAAGATAATGAGCCCCGGTGGCAGATACAGCGGCGTTGGGCGATTGAAGCTGTATATCCAGCAGAAACCAAGCAAGCCATAGACCACACCGGACAGCCCACCAAAGTTAGGGCCATTGAAAAGGTACTGAATAACGTTTGCAGTAATACCGCAGAATAACAGCAGAGCCAGTAACCAGGATATACCCAGAGAACGTTCAATACGACCGCCCAGATACCACCACCAGAAAATATTAAATACCAGATGAAGCAGCGTAAAGTGCATCAGTACGGGCGTAATAAAGCGCCAGGGCTGATCGTAGGGAAGCGCCGAAAAATATTGGCTGATCCTCAGTGTCTCCAGTACGGTTTCGGGGTACATTTGCACCATCCCAAACACCAGCAACGCCAGAACCGCGACAATTCGGGTCAGCCAACCGCTTTGCTGCAGCAAACTAAAAGACAGTGATGATGAACCTCGTTCCGAAGTTCGCTTTGCTTGAACGGGCGCAGCGGCTAGCTCTGGGTTATCTTTAAACTGTTGAATCAGTGTTTTAGCGGCAGCTTCATAACTGCTCTGATGTAACCATAATTCCAATTGCTCACCGCGTTCAGTAACGCTGACTGGCATGCCTTGCTGACGTAAATACTGATACAGCTTGTGCATCCAGTCTGAGTCGCGGCTGCTGAGCAATCGTCGCATGGTTTAGTCCCTTTCGTTCTCTTTATGAAAAGTGTGTTCAGGAAAAGACATGGACCAGGCCGTGTAACCGCCATCCATGCTGTGTACATCAGTGAAGCCGTTACCTGCTATGTAATCAGCAGCGCCCTGACTGCTAATGCCATGGTAGCAAACCACAATCACTTTTTGGTTTTTATCAACCGAACTCAGGAACTGCGGCAGGTTGCTGTTATCCAGGTGTTGAGAGCCCGGAATGTGGCCCGCAGCAAAGGACTGCGGATCACGGATATCAACAAAAACCGCATCGCCATTTTGCCAATGCTCGACGGCGATGGGTAATTCCATTAGCTGATAATTGCTCATTTACGCATTAATCCCAGTTCAGTATGACTTTGCCGGACTGGCCTGAAATCATGGTTTCAAAGCCTTTCTCAAAGTCATCAATAGGCATTTCGTGCGTTAAAATAGGCGAAATATCCAGCCCGGACTGCAGCAAGCTGGCCATTTTGTACCAGGTTTCAAACATCTCACGGCCATAAATGCCTTTAATAACCAAACCTTTAAAAATAACCTGGTTCCAGTCTATAGCGATGTTTTCTGGTGGAATGCCCAGCATGGCAATTTTGCCGCCATGGTTCATGGTTTCCAGCATTTGTGAGAAAGCTGATGGTACACCGGACATTTCCAGACCCACATCAAAACCTTCTTTCATGCCGAGTTCAGTCATTACGTCGGACTGCTTCTCTTTGCTAACGTCCACTGCCCGGGTAACGCCCATTTTACGAGCTAAGTCCAGGCGGTATTCGTTAACGTCGGTAATAACCACGTGGCGTGCGCCAACGTGACGGGCAACGGCTGCTGCCATAATACCAATAGGACCCGCACCGGTAATCAGCACGTCTTCACCCACCAGGTCAAAAGCCAGGGCGGTGTGAACAGCATTCCCAAATGGGTCAAATACAGCTGCCATTTCATCAGTAACGTCATCTGGCAGTTTAAAAGCGTTTTCAGCTGGCAGTGCCAGGTATTCTGCAAAAGCACCCGGACGATTCACACCCACACCATAGGTATTGCGGCACAAGTGACGACGGCCGGCGCGACAGTTACGACAGTGACCACAGGTAATGTGACCTTCTCCGGAAACGCGGTCGCCAATTTCAAAGCCGCGAACACCGTCGCCCATAGCGGCAACTTCACCCACGTATTCGTGGCCGACCACCATAGGCACAGGAATGGTTTTCTGCGACCAGTCGTCCCATTTATAAATGTGAACATCGGTACCGCAAATGGCGGTTTTCTTAATTTTAATCAGCAAATCGTTGTAGCCGCACTCCGGCTTTTCAACGTCAGTCATCCAAATGCCGGGTTTTGCGTGCAGTTTTGATAAAGCTTTCATTCTTTACTCCTTAAATCACACCCAGCTCTTTACCAATACGGGTAAAGGCTTCAATGGTGCGATCCAGTTGTTCACGTGTGTGGGCCGCAGACATCTGCGTGCGGATACGGGCTTTGCCTTTAGGAACGACAGGGAAGGAAAAGCCGATCACATAAATATCTTCTTCTAACAGGCGGTCTGACATTTCTGACGCGAGTTTGGCGTCGCCGACCATAACCGGAATAATGGCGTGGTCTGCACCGCTCAATGTAAAGCCTGCGTTCGTCATTTGCTCACGGAAGTAGCTGGCGTTTTCCCACAGTTGGCTGCGCAACTTGCCGCCTTCGGCCAGCATATCCAGTACGCGAATAGACGCCTGCACAATAGCGGGGGCTACTGAGTTAGAGAACAGATAAGGGCGTGAACGCTGGCGTAACCAGTCAATGACTTCTTTTTTACCTGAAGTGTAACCACCAGAAGCACCACCCAGCGCTTTACCCAAGGTACCGGTGATAATATCAACACGGCCAATAACGTCGCAGTATTCGTGCGTACCTTTGCCATTTTTGCCTAAGAAACCGGTGGCGTGGCAGTCGTCCATCATGACCAGCGCGTCGTATTTGTCGGCCAAGTCGCAAATACCTTTTAAGTTGGCAATAACGCCGTCCATTGAGAACACACCGTCGGTTGCAATTAACTTGTGGCGTGCGCCGTCTGCGTCAGCTTGCTTAAGCTGAGCTTCTAAGTCTTCCAGATTGTTGTTTTTGTAGCGGAAGCGTTTCGCTTTACTCAAGCGAATACCGTCAATAATGCTGGCGTGGTTGAGCTCGTCACTAATAATAGCGTCTTCGGGGCCCATTAGAGTTTCGAACAAACCGCCGTTGGCGTCAAAGCATGATGAATACAAAATGGTGTCTTCAGTACCTAAAAACTCGCTAAGTTTTTGTTCCAGTGTTTTATGAATGTCCTGAGTACCACAAATAAAACGCACCGAAGCCGTACCAAAACCGTGTTCGTCCAGGCCTTGTTTGGCGGCTTTAATTAAGTCCGGGTGGTTGGCCAGACCCAGATAGTTGTTTGCGCAGAAGTTGAGTACCTTGCGGTTATTCACCGTAATTTCAGAGCTTTGATCCGAACTGATAATACGTTCTTTCTTGTACAGGCCTTCGGCTTTGGTTTCGGCCAGTTGGTCGGCCAGTTGCTGATAAAAGGCTGAGCTCATTTTTTACTCCACTATTTGAAAACGTAAGTTACCCTCTAGTTTACTGATGTTAGTCGCAACTCGCATCCTTAATTTAAATATCGGGCTTTTGTTTAGTGTGCACTTGCGTGTACTCTTTTAGGCCAAATGAAAAGCGTGCAAATAAAGTGCTTGCACAAATAACGGTTTAGGAGACTCTATGCACCGTCGAGCAATTTATCCGGGAACCTTTGATCCTATTACAAATGGCCACGCCGACTTAATTGAACGAGCCGCCAACTTGTTCAGTGAAATTGTTGTGGGTATTGCAGAAAGCCCCAGTAAAAAGCCGCTGTTCAGTCTGGAAGAGCGGGTTTTGCTGGCGCAGCAAGTGACTGAAAACCTGGATAATGTCACTGTGGTTGGCTTTTCCGGACTGTTGGTGAACTTTGCCAAAGAGTACGAAGCAACAGTGCTTATTCGCGGATTACGCGCGGTGTCTGATTTTGAATACGAATTTCAGCTAGCCAATATGAACCGACGTCTGGCGCCGAATCTGGAAAGCGTGTTTCTGACGCCGGCAGAGGAAAATTCGTTTATTTCTTCTTCTTTAGTAAAAGAGGTGGCGCTGCATGGCGGCGACGTTTCCGGTTTTACTGACGCCCGGGTGGCGTCAGCACTGAAGCAGAAGTTTTCCGGTAAGCGTCCGGGTAAAAGTTAACCCGGCTTAGCTAAAGGCTACGTGATAAAACACGATGCTCATTAGTACCGGACATAAATAGCGGATATGCCAGCGTAACAAGGTTAAGCCGACACTGCCCGCAGCAATAGCTTTCAGGTGATTGCTGCGGTGCCATAACCAGCCCACCACCAGCAAATAGAATAAGCCTGACAGCGGCAGCTGGAACTGTGTGACTGCCGTAACAACCCAGCCAAACAGCGGTTCAAAGAACAGTATTAGCAGCAGCGAAAACACCGCAATAACGCTCAGTGACAGGGCGGTTGCTACTGGCCGTTTCAGTTTGCGCTCTTCTATGCAGTAAGACACCGGTACTTCGGCCTGAGCAATGGTCGAGGTTAGAGCGGCAATACTCAGCAACATGAAAAATGCAAAAGCCACAAAAGGTCCGGCAATGCCCATACTATTAAATAGCTCGGGCAGTACCGCAAAAATGAGCTGGCCTTCGCCAATGAGTTTAGAGCCGTCGCCGACATTAACTCCCAGATGAATACCTGCGTACAGAGCCGGAATAATTAACAGCCCCGCCAGGAACGCTATAAAAGTATCCAGCGCGGCCACTGATAAGCTTAAACGACCTAAGTTAGCACCCGGTTTCAGGTAGGAGCCGTATATCATCATGCCGCCCAGACCAATAGAGAGCGAGAAGAACGCCTGGCCCATAGCGGCCACTAAAATGCTGGTGTCAGTCATTAGGCTGAAGTCGGGGACAAGGTATTTCTTCAGACCTTCGTCGGCGCCGGGTAAGGTCAGCATGTAGGCAATTAGCGCCACCAGTAAAACGACTAAGGTAGGCATCAGACGCTTAGACCAGCGCTCTATGCCCTTTTCCACACCTTGAAAAACCACGTAAGCGGTGGCGAGTAAAAATACAGCGGTGAAAATTAAGTCGCGGGTTAGTGAGCTGTTCAGCAAAAATTCGGCAGCAGCTTCAACACCAAAGCCACGAGCCAGAAAGCCTAAAGCATGAACTAGCATCCAGCCGGCCACCACATGATAAAAGCTGAGCATTAAGCAGGAGCCCAGCACATTAAGGTAACCCATTAAGCGGCCAATAGGGCGGGCGCGTCCTTCGGATAGCTGCGTTAAGGAGCGAACCGGGTTCGCCTGCGCACTATGGCCTATCAGCATTTCGCTGTACAAAGCGGGTATGGCAAGTATAAAGATTACGCAAAGATACACCAGCAGGAAGGCGCCGCCGCCGTGGTTCGCAACCTGAGTCGGGAAGCCCCAAATATTCCCCAGGCCAACGGCAGAGCCCGCGGCTGCTAATATAAAGCCAATTCGGCTGTGAAAAGAATCACGCATAAATGATCAGAAACCCACTGCTGCTTGCTTAAGTCAGGCGGGCATTCTATCGAACTGACAAAATTTTGCTCTATCTTTTTTACCTGAATCGGGTTAACATTCGCGGCCTGAAAATTGACCAGTAAACCAGCAGCAAAACAGGATGCTTTGCGCGGTGCTACTGCTGTTAACGTTAACGAACAAGACCGTAATCTCAGGAGCCTTACGTCATGCCAAATCTGGATCTGAGCCGCTACGGCATCACAGATGTCGAAGAAATCGTCCATAATCCGTCCTATGACCTGCTGTTCAAAGAAGAAACTCGCGATGACCTGCAAGGTTATGAAAAAGGAACGGTAACGGACCTTGGAGCGGTTGCTGTTGATACAGGAATTTTCACCGGACGTTCCCCCAAAGACAAATACATTGTCCGCGACGACACAACTCGCGATACCGTCTGGTGGGCTGACCAGGGCAAGAACGACAACAAACCATTGTCGACTGAAACCTGGAATGAACTGAAAGGTTTGGTTACTGAGCAGTTGTCGCACAAACGTCTGTTTGTGGTCGACACCTATTGCGGTGCTAACGAAGATACACGTCTTGCGGTGCGCTTCATTACTGAAGTGGCATGGCAGGCACATTTCGTGAAAAACATGTTCATTCGCCCAAGCGAAGAAGAGCTGGAAACTTTCGAGCCAGACTTCGTGGTCATGAATGGTGCAAAGTGCATTAATCCTAAGTGGCAAGAACAAGAGCTGAATTCTGAAAACTTTGTGGCGTTTAACTTAACTGAAAAAATTCAGTTAATTGGCGGCACCTGGTATGGCGGCGAAATGAAGAAAGGGATGTTCTCAATGATGAACTACTTTCTGCCGCTTAAAGGTATTGCTTCTATGCACTGCTCTGCCAACGTCGGTGAAAAAGGCGATGTGGCTATTTTCTTTGGCTTGTCAGGCACAGGTAAAACGACGTTGTCGACTGACCCGAAACGCGCACTGATTGGTGACGACGAGCACGGTTGGGACGACGACGGTGTCTTCAACTTTGAAGGTGGTTGTTACGCGAAAACCATTAACCTGTCGAAGGAAGCTGAACCGGATATTTATAACGCCATTCGCCGTGACGCTCTGCTGGAAAATGTTGCTGTTGATGAAAATGGTGTTGTTGATTTTGACGACAACTCAAAAACAGAAAACACGCGTGTTTCTTACCCAATTCATCACATAGAAAACATTGTGAAGCCGGTGTCTAAAGCGGGTCACGCGAAAAAGGTGATCTTCCTGACGGCTGACGCCTTTGGCGTATTGCCTCCGGTGTCTAAGCTGACTAAAGAGCAGGCGCAGTACCATTTCTTATCTGGCTTTACCGCCAAATTAGCAGGCACCGAGCGCGGTGTAACCGAGCCTACGCCAACTTTCTCCAGTTGTTTTGGCGCGGCGTTCTTAAGTCTGCACCCAACTCAGTACGCGGAAGTATTAGTGAAGCGTATGGAAGCGGCTGGCGCAGAAGCTTACCTGGTTAACACTGGCTGGAACGGTACCGGCAAGCGCATTTCTATTAAAGCGACTCGCGCTATTATTGACGCCATTTTAGATGGTTCAATTGAAGATGCTGAATTTGTGCAGTTGCCTCACTTTAACCTGGCTATGCCAACTGAGCTGGCCGGCGTTGAAGACAGTAGCATTCTGGACCCACGTAAAACATACGAAGATGACGGTGAGTGGGACGTTCGCGCCAAAGACTTAGCCGAACGTTTTGTCGCAAACTTTGAGAAATTTACTGATACCGATAACGGTAAAGCGCTGGTTGCCGCAGGCCCTCAGCTGTAAATTCATAGTTTGAAACAAATTAAAGGGCTCGTAACACTTGTTACGGGCCCTTTGTCTTTCTAAGATAGGCGCTTCTTAAGCAAATAACAGAAAAATAACATGCGCCTTTCAGTTAATAATGTCACTAAGCGTTACCGCACCGTAACGGCGGTAGACGCTATCTCCCTCGATATTCAGCCCGGCAAGATTCAGGCGTTACTCGGTCCTAACGGCGCCGGTAAGTCGTCCCTGGTTCGTATGCTGGTCGGCCTGACCCAACCCGACGAAGGTGAGATCCTCGTTGAGAATAACGGCGAGAGTATAGAGCTGACCTATCACGACTTCGCTTATCTGCCTGAAGACCGCGGTTTGTATCAGGACCGAACCATACTGGATAACCTGAATTATATTGCCAGTTTGCGCGGGTTGAAGCTGAGCGATATACGCAGCGATATTGATAATTGGCTGGAGCGGTTCGAACTGACTGATCGCAAAGATGAGCCCTTGCGTCAGATGTCTAAGGGAAACCAGCAAAAAGTACAACTTATTGCCACGCTGCTGCACGACCCTCAACTGGTTATTCTGGATGAACCCTTTTCGGGATTGGACCCGGTAAACCAGGAGCACGTGCTGACGGTATTGAACGAACTGCGTGAACGGGGCAAGACTGTGGTACTAAGTGCACACCAAATGGAGCTGGTTGAACGCTTAGCCGACACCATGTTGCTCATGAATAAAGGACGGGCGGTAGCTCAGGGCAGCTTGCAGGAAATTCGCAATACCTTGCTGCCTAAGCCTGTTTATCGGGTTACGACCAAAGCTCAGTTGGCTTTGGATAGCTGGCAGGGCGTTGAGCAAATAGAGTTCATGCGCAAGGTGAGTGAAGAACAAGTGGAGATAACTTTTCGCACCGATGCCGGTATAGACGAGTTGTGGCCACAATTGGCACAGCAGGTATCGATTAAAGCCTTTGCGCCGATTCAGCCCGGGTTACATGATTTATATCTGGATACGATTCGTCGGCAAGCGAGTGATGAGAGAAGCAGCGAGGAGGCGCGGTCATGAAACAGACGAGTCCGGGTTATTTTAAGCAGTTAAAAGCCATTTCGTGGTGGGAGTTTAAGCGCTTCTTTAAGTGGAAGCAGGAACTTTTGTCTATTGTCATTTTGGTCGGCATTTTTGCCGTGAGCACTGGCTGGGGCGCAATAGCCCAGCTTTTGTCGGATGAATATCACGGAGCTATTTTCTATGAACAAGGCAAACCACAGTCTTGGGAGTTTGAAGCACCAAAAGACTTAAGCCTTCGCAGTGCTGGCACTATGGAAGTGGAAGGATGGAAAGCGCAGCTACCGGAAGACTTAGATGCATTAATTGTCATAACACCGGAGTTAACCGCAAAAGTCTGGGTTAAGAAGTCTCAGACATGGCAACAGGAATTGCGCCGCGAATTACAGGATCAACTGCAGGATCTGCGCATTCAGCAGTTACCACTGTCACCGGAAGAAAAAGCGG
>Ga0207897_100197_pt1 | contig 26104 bp, 24 predicted proteins | sample LinPmetageLP42_FD_184054 | JGI IMG/M metagenome (GOLD analysis project Ga0207897, IMG submission 184054) | Marine viral communities from the Pacific Ocean - LP-42 (SPAdes) | ecosystem: Environmental > Aquatic > Marine > Oceanic | place: Pacific Ocean | collected 2010-08-27
TTCCATAGCATTCTTACGAGCTAATTGTGTCTTCATGTTTACGGCGCCTGCACCTGCGGCTTTTATATCGCTAACCTCGTTTTTTAAAAAAAAATAGGAAATACTCTCAACGCCTATACAGCTTGTGGAAGCTCCTGTGTCCAAGATAAATTTTCCTTTTATGCCATTAATTATAGCAATCAATTTATAGTGACCCGTAGCTAACTTTTTTAAAGGTATTCTATGAAATTTTTTTTCTTCGAGAAAGGATCTAAGTTGCACGACTTTTTTTTGCAAAGATAGTGAACAAAATAGGTAACTTTGCCCCCATGTTAACAGATACTCATACCCATTTATATAGTGATGCATTTGATGAAGATCGCGAGATCATGGTTGCTCGTGCGGTTTCAGCTGGAATTAAACGGTTTTTTATACCTGCCATAGATAGTGAGACGACCCAGGCCATGTATGATCTAGAGAAAAAACATCCAGATGAAGTTTTTTTAATGATGGGGCTTCACCCTACTTCGGTGAAGGAAAATTACGAAGAGGAATTGGCACATGTGTCGCAACAATTTAAAGAAAGACCTTTTTATGCGGTGGGTGAGATAGGGATCGATCTTTATTGGGACACTTCAACATTAGGAATTCAGAAAATCGCTTTTAAGAAACAGATTCAATTAGCAAAAAAGTATAAACTGCCCATTGTGATCCATTGTCGGGATGCTTTTGATGAAGTTTTTGACGTGCTCGAGGAAGAAAAGGATGATGCGCTCTTCGGAATTTTTCATTGTTTTACCGGTACCTTTGAGCAAGCAAAACGTGCCATCTCGTATAATATGAAGCTGGGTATTGGAGGCGTAGTGACTTTTAAAAATGGAAAAATAGATCAGTTTTTGAAAGATATAGCGATAGAAGAGATTGTTTTAGAAACAGATTCCCCGTACCTTTCACCAGTCCCATACCGCGGAAAACGCAATGAAAGTAGCTATTTAACATTGGTCTGCGAAAAGGTTGCCGAGATCTACGGAAAGTCAAAAGAAGAAGTCGCAACAATAACCACAGAAAATTCTAAGAAGGTGTTTGGGATCTAACATGGTGTTCCAAAACTCTTAATCACTCAAAAGGAATAAATCTTATGCCAACTAAAAAACCTACAATACTTTTAATATATACGGGTGGTACCATTGGTATGATCAAGGATTTTGAGACGGGCGGACTACGCAATTTTAATTTTACTGAATTATTAGAATACATCCCAGAGTTAAAGCTTCTGGATTGTGATATAGACACCACAAGCTTTCCTGCACCTATAGATAGTTCTAATATGAAACCTGCTTATTGGGCAGATCTCGCAACTATAATTGAAACGAACTACGAAGATTTTGACGGTTTTGTAGTATTGCATGGCAGTGATACCATGTCTTATACGGCATCGGCGCTAAGTTTTATGTTAGAGAATTTGGGGAAGCCGGTTATTTTTACCGGATCACAACTGCCCATTGGTGATTTGCGAACCGACGCCAAAGAGAATTTAATTACTTCCATTCAAATTGCTTCCCTACGTGAAAAAGGGAGATCTGTTATTAGTGAGGTGGGGCTTTATTTTGAATATAAGTTATATCGGGCTAACCGAACCACAAAAATAAATGCCGAACATTTTGAAGCGTTTGCATCCCTTAATTATCCTGCGCTGGTTGAAAGCGGCGTACATCTTTCGGTAAATAGAGATGCTTTGTATGCTCCAAACCGAAGAAAAAAAGTTAGGGTACATAAAATGATGAACTCTAATATCATCCTCCTTAAGATGTTTCCAGGAATCAATGAAGCCACAGTACGACATATCTTGAGTTTCTCAGAAATTGAAGGGGTCGTTTTAGAAACTTTTGGCAGCGGCAATGTGACAAGCGAAAATTGGTTTATTAGTCTTCTAAGGGAAAAAATAGAGGCAGGCATTCCTATTATCAACGTGACCCAATGTTCTGGAGGGAGTGTTGCCATGGGCCTTTATGAAACAAGTGTGGGATTAAAAAAGATAGGGGTTATTTCGGGTAAAGACTGTACCACCGAAGCCGCGCTGACAAAACTGATGTACCTTTTAGGGCAAAAAATTAGCAAGGGAAGTTTTAAGACTATATTTGAAACCTCCTTGCGCGGGGAAATGATTTAAAATTTGGTTGTATTTTTATTTCTGAAATTTTAAAAAATAACGTTCTTTGCGTTTCAGTTTAAAGAGTTTTTTTAATAAGACTTAGAACTATTTATATTATAGAGAGGTGGCCGAGTGGCTTAAGGCGCACGCTTGGAAAGCGTGTATACGGCAACGTATCGAGGGTTCGAATCCCTTCCTCTCTGCAAAATAAACCTGCATTTATAATATGATGCGGGTTTATTGCTTTATAAAAACCCGTCAATAAGGTGCTTTTGTCCTGCATTGAAAGGATTTTTAAACTATCCAATAAAAAAAATAACATATTTAAAACCAAAAAAATGACAAAAATTGTTAAGGATTCAGAAAATGAAAAAGAACGGGATTATATATTTCAAGATAATAAGAAGACAAAATTTGGAGCTCGTTTTATCATTATTGTGTTGCTAATATTGATCACAGCGGTATTGGTTTCAGCGCTTTACTTTGAATGGCTTTAGAGAGTTTTTTTCTACAAATCCCTACTGTTTCAATTTTTTACAGAAATTTAACATGAGATCGGGTATATTTTAATCCATAAGTTCCTATTGTTGTAACAATATTATTTAATTCTGAATAATTTTTTAATTACAAAACAATATAGAACCATAAAACGCTTAATTCCAGCGATTATTCATGTATGGCTAATTATTGTTGTAGATTAACTAAATTATTTTATATCTTTAAACCCTTAACTAAAACAAACTTTAAGTCGATAGCAATGAAAAAATTATTTTCTATTATGGCAATTGCCGCAATGGTATTTGCGGGAACATTAACCAGCAACGCAGCAGTAGCTTCTATAAGCTCACCAGCATTGGTGACTGCAACTACAGTAACCCTTATACAAGATGAAGATGCTGCTCCGGCAGAAGAGTCTAAAGGCTTTCACCAAGAACTAAAAGAACGATTTGTTGAAGGTGGACCAACTTTCATGGGGATTGTACTATTATGTTTAATTCTTGGTCTAGCAATTGCTATTGAAAGAATTATATATTTAAATCTTTCTACTACAAACACTCAAAAGCTTGCTCAAAATGTGGAAGATGCTTTAAATAGTGGTGGTGTAGAAGCAGCGAAGGAAGTTTGTAGAAATACAAAAGGTCCTGTTGCCTCTATATACTATCAAGGCTTAGATCGTGCAGACGAGAGTATTGAAGCTGCAGAGAAAGCTGTAGTTTCTTACGGTGGTGTGCAAATGGGCCAACTTGAGAAAAACGTTTCTTGGATTTCCTTATTTATTGCATTGGCACCGATGCTTGGATTCATGGGTACTGTAATTGGTATGATCCAGGCGTTTGATAAAATTGAAGCAGCTGGTGATATGAACCCTTCTCTTGTAGCGGGTGGTATTAAAGTAGCACTTTTAACAACAGTATTTGGTCTTATCGTGGCTATTATTCTTCAGATTTTTTATAATTATATTATCGCGAAAATCGATAGTATCGTTAACAGTATGGAAGATGCTTCTATTACGTTAATAGATATGTTGGTAGAATACAAAAACAAAAGATAATTTAAAAAAGACCTTAACTAATGGCTTTACATAAAATATTAAAAATAGTTGCTTTACTTCTTAGTCTTGTGGGGATATATTTCTTCGTTACGATTTTTGTAAAAGGAGATGAAGTGGTAGAGGCAACGGGAGCTGGAGTAGATGGATACTTATATGTCGCTTACGTGATTTTAGCACTAGTGATTGCATTTGTATTGGTCTTTGTCCTTAAAGGGATTTTCTCTGGTAACATAAAACGAACTTTATTATCGGTGGGTCTGTTTTTACTCATTGGAATAATAGCCTATGTGCTTGCAGACAGCAGTATTGACGGGCTGCCAATGGTAGATAGCAAACCAATAACGGCGAGTGGCTCTAAATGGGTGGGTACAGGATTGTATGCATTCTACATATTAGGCGCTTTAGCGATTGGAGCAATGATTTTAAGCGGAATTAAAAAGGTAACCAAGTAATAACATGGGAAGAAGAGCAACACCCGAAGTAAATGCAGGATCTATGGCAGATATTGCTTTCTTACTACTTATTTTTTTCTTAGTAACAACTACGATAGAAAAAGATAAGGGTATTGGAAGGCAATTACCTCCAAATGAAGATGTAGTAGATCCTCCTATTCTGAAAGAAAAGAATGTTTTTATTGTTAGCGTCAATAAAAGTGATCAATTATTGGTAGAAGAAAACTTAATGGAACTTGAGGATTTACGCGAAGCGGCTATCGCATTTTTAGATAATGGGGGTGTAGCTTCAGAGTGTAATTATTGTCAAGGACCCAGAGACCCTAGTTCTTCAGATAATCCAAACAAGGCAGTGATATCTGTTCAAAATGACCGCTTAACATCTTACAAAATGTATATCGCGGTTCAAAATGAACTAGTAGCTGCGTATAATTTTTTACGGGATCGTGAATCACAGCGTTTATTTGGCTGGAAATTTACTGAAGTTAAAAAAGCGATCGATGAAGGAAGCTACCAAGGAGATGAGGATGTCGCATTAGAGAAACTCGAGCAAGTACAAAATCTTTTCCCTCTTAAGCTTTCAGAAGCGGAACCTAAAAAAATAGGTCAATAAAACAAAAGCGTTATGTCAAAATTTAAAAAGAAAAAAGGTGGGGAAATACCTGCTGTAAATACCGCATCTTTACCAGATATTGTATTTATGCTTTTATTCTTCTTTATGGTTGTTACTGTATTGCGTGAAGATAATCTTTTAGTAAAAAACGAATTACCTAAAGCAGATCAAGTTGAGAAACTGCAGAAGGATAGATCTGTATACATTTATGCAGGGAAGCCAAGTGCTCGCTATACTGAGAAATACGGTAAAGAAGGTAAAATCCAGATAGGTGACAAGTATACAGATGTAAAAAACCTAAAATTTGCGCTTACGGAAGCACGATCCAAACTACGTCCAGAATTACAGGATAGAGTTATGGTGGCACTAAAGGTGGATCAAGAAACTAATACGGGTCTTGTTTCAGATATTAAGCAAGAATTGCGTGATCTTAATATGTTAAAAATCATTTATATCACTGCACCTGGTACAGAGTTAGATCAATAAAAATAACAATTATATTAGTATAAAACGCCTTGAAATTTTTCAAGGCGTTTTTCGTTTGTTTAAAATCCCATTTTAAATGTATCTTTAAGCAATGAATAAATGCATCATTACTCTTATTAATTTGTTTCTATTGTTTCCGTTGGCAATAGTATATGCACAAGAGGAGCAAGGTCCTTTTTCTAAAGAAATAGATTCTCTCTATAGAGAAGATCAGTTTTATGTTGGTATAACGTACAACTTAATTTCAGACAAGCCAATAGGGGTTAGCCTAAGAGGCCTCTCTGGAGGGGTTCATTTTGGATATCTACGGGATATGCCTATCAACAAGAAACGAAACGTTGCCATTGCTGTAGGTGCCGGTTTGTCTTTTGACACCTATGGTCAAAATCTATTTATTGGGGAAAGGGAGAATGAAGAAACTATTTTCACTGTTTTAGATGACGGTATTGATTTTGATCGTAATAGGTTGACAACCTATACTATTGAAGCTCCTGTAGAATTTAGATGGCGTTCTTCTACGGCAGAAACGTATAAGTTTTGGCGGGTTTATGCTGGATTTAGAGTTGGTTACATTTACTATTATAAAACAACGTTTAGACAATCAGACAATGATGTTTTCCAGACCGATATTCCAGAGTTTGATGCACTGCGTACTTCAGCTACGCTAAGTTTTGGATATAACACAGTAAATTTTTATGTCTCTTACAGTATAAATCCCTTTTTTAAGAATGCTACTACAACCGATGGTCAGGATGTCACTATAAGAACCATTAAACTAGGTTTGTTATTTTATATTCTATAGCCATAGATTGAGCACGATCAATTGGGGAATCACACCAATAAAAAAACCGATAATTAGTTCGGACACCGTATGCGATTCGGTATGAAGTCGGGATGATGCAACCCATCCATTTATGATAAGGAATACACTAATCCATAAAAGCATGTTGATTTTAAAATGTACGCTCAGGGCAATTAAGAACATCGTAACCCCAGCAACTCCCATTTGGTGAAGACTAACCTTGATTTTAAAAAGTACTAGCACCAGCGCCGTTATACTGGCGAACAGAACACCGATAAAGAAGTAATAAAGCTCTGGACTGTCATACGCATTAAACACCACTTTAATGATTAATATCAATAATACTGATTGTATCATTAACGGGATTTTTCTTTCGGAAACTTCTCTTAAATGTATGGAGGAAACCACTTTCAGATTCCGTAATAAGAAAAATAGAATAAGCGGAATTAAACAAGTGAGTATAAGCACCGCAAGAATTTTAGCTTGTACCAATTTGGGTTCTAAAAATCGGGGAGTAAATATGTAATAGAGAATAACACCCAACAAGGGCATTAACAATGGATGAAATAGATAGGCCCCTAAGCGAAGTAACTTGTTCATTATAATTCTTTTCGAAGTCTCGCTACGGGTAGATCTAGTTGTTCTCGATACTTTGCAATAGTACGACGCGCAATGGGGTAGCCCTTTTCTTTTAATATTTTTGCCAGCTTATCATCGGTTAGCGGCTTTCTTTTGTCTTCTTCAGAAACGGTTATTTCTAGTATTTTCTTGATCTCACGCGTTGAGACTTCTTCCCCTTGATCATTGGTCATCGATTCGCTAAAAAACTCTTTAATGAGTTTTGTGCCATAAGGAGTATCAACATATTTACTGTTTGCTACTCTAGAAACGGTAGAAACATCCATTTGGATCTTATCGGCAATATCCTTTAAGATCATGGGTTTTAAATTACGTTCATCACCGGTCAAAAAATACTCTTCTTGATGGTGCATAATACTGTTCATCGTAACAAAAAGCGTTTGTTGTCGTTGTTTAATCGCATCAATGAACCATTTTGCTCCATCTAATTTTTGCTTTATGAACATAATCGCATCTTTCTGCGATTTAGACTTTTGTTTAGCCTCTTTATATCCTTTTAACATGTTAGAATAATCTCTCGAAACATGCAATTCTGGTGCGTTTCTTCCATTGAGGGTTAAGTCGAGTTCACCGTCTACAATTTTTATGGTAAAATCTGGTACTACGTGCTCTACAATTCGATTATTGCCAGAATAGCTTCCACCTGGTTTTGGGTTTAAACCTTCAATTTCATGGATGGCATCACGGAGTTGATCTTCAGTAATATCAAATTTCTGAAGTAATTTTTTATAGTGTTTCTTGGAAAAATGATCGAAACTTTCCTCGATGATTTTAATGGCCAAATCTGAAGCAGGACTTTTCTCTTTTCGATATAACTGAATCAACAGGCATTCTTCAAGGTTGCGGGCACCAACACCAGCAGGATCTAAATCCTGTACCATATCGAGTACTTTCTCTATTTTTTCTTCGGTCGTATACACATTTTGGGTAAAGGCTAGGTCATCTACGATGTCTTGAATGTCGCGTCTTATGTAACCGCTCTCATCAACGCTACCTACTAAGAATTTTGCAATTTCCTCTTCCTCTTCTGTAAGGCGGTAGGTGTTTAATTGCGTAAGAAGGTGCTGGTTAAAAGAGGTGCCTGAGGCATAGGGCGTGTGTTTTTCTTCATCGTCTGCGCTATAATTGTTTGCCGATAGCTTATAACTAGGCGTTTCATCATCGCTTAGATAGTCATCCACATTGATTTCTGTTTCTATTACTTCGTTACCATCGTCGTAATCTTCTTCAAAGGTGTCTTCAAAATCATCGTCAAATTTTTCCTCTTCTTCCTTTCCTCCTTCAAGAGCAGGATTTTCATTCATTTCTTGCGAAATGCGTTGCTCAAATGCCTGTGTAGGCAACTGAATCAACTTCATAAGCTGTATCTGTTGTGGAGATAGCTTCTGTGATAATTTAAAATTTAACTGTTGTTTTAACATGAATCTTCTTACTTCCTATAAATTTAAAAAAAACCAGCTACATATGAACTACGATAGCTGGTTTTAATATTTTGTTGTGAGTTTAATTTAAAACTCCGCGTTTCCTGGCGTCCTAGGATAAGGGATCACATCTCTTATGTTACCCATACCTGTCACAAATTGAACTAAGCGCTCAAACCCTAAGCCAAAACCACTGTGTACACACGTACCAAATTTACGAAGGTCCAAATACCAGTAAAGTTCATCTTGAGGGATGCCCATCACTTCCATTTTCTTTTTTAATACGTCATAGCGCTCCTCTCGTTGTGAACCTCCTACAATTTCACCAATACCTGGAAAAAGAACATCCATCGCTCGCACGGTCTTCCCATCATCATTTAAACGCATGTAAAACGATTTTATGTTTGCAGGATAGTCAAATAAAATAACAGGACACTTAAAATGCTTTTCAACTAAAAATCGCTCGTGTTCACTTTGTAAATCTGCACCCCACTCGTCGATGATGTATTTAAATTTCTTTTTCTGGTTGGGCTTGGATCGTTTTAAGATCTCAATGGCCTCCGTATAGCTTACGCGCTTAAAATTGTTTTCTGCAACAAATTTTAGCTTGTCACGTAGGTTCATATCGCTACGCTCTGCTTGTGGTTTTACTTTTTCTTCATTGAATAGTCTGTCTTCAAGAAAAGCAAGATCATCTTGACAATGTTCTAATGCATAGTTGAGTACATATTTGATGAAATCTTCGGCAAGATCCATGTTTCCGTCCAAGTCACAGAACGCAATCTCTGGTTCAATCATCCAGAATTCAGCTAAATGTCTAGAGGTATTAGAGTTTTCAGCTCTAAAGGTGGGGCCAAAGGTATATATTTTTCCTAATCCCATCGCATAGGTTTCTCCTTCTAATTGACCACTTACGGTAAGATTGGTTTCCTTTTCAAAGAAGTCTTTAGAATAATCTATCGCTCCGTCTTCTGTTAAGGGCGGGTTTTTTGGATCTAGCGCAGACACCCTGAACATTTCACCGGCACCTTCGGCATCACTTCCTGTAATGATAGGAGAGTTCATGTAATAAAAGCCGTTTTCCTGAAAATAAGCATGCACGGCGAAGGCCAATTTAGAACGAAGTCGCATCACGGCTCCAAATGTGTTTGTGCGAATACGTAGATGCGCCTGTTCACGAAGTTTCTCTAAGGTGTGACGTTTAGGAGATAAAATAGTGCGTTTTACTTCCTCTGGATCTGCTTCCCCTAGAATGATGATTTCTTTCGCTTGTACCTCTACGGCCTGTCCTTGCCCTTGGCTTTCCACTAAAGGGCCAGTAACCTCGATAGCAGCTCCTGTGGTTATTTTTTTGAGCACATTTTCATCAAAATTCTCAAAATCTACCACACATTGTAAGTTGTTTATGGTGGAGCCATCATTTAATGCTATAAAACGGTTGCTTCTAAAAGAACGTACCCAGCCACGAACGGTTACGTCGTGCAGTTTTTTTTCGGTCTTTAAAATGGTATTGATTTCTGTGTGCTTCATGCTAATTTAATAAGATACAAAGATATTTTTTTAATTATGAAAAGCCGATGGAGCCTTCAAATTTTTCAATTCTTCTTTTTACTTTTTTTTGCTTCTGAATCTTGTTCTTCTAGATCGTCATCTTTAGATGGTATAATCTGTAACGAAGGTTTTTTAAAGGTTTCTTTATTGGCAATACTTTTTTCCAAAGAAAGTAATAAAGAAGGTAATAACAATAGATTTGAAAGCATGGCAAATAACAAGGTGGCCGAAACTAATGCGCCAAGGGCAACGGTGCCACCAAAACTAGAAATCGTGAATACTGAAAATCCAAAAAACAGGACAATAGAGGTATAAAACATACTCACGCCTGTTTCCTTCAATGCTGCGTAAACCGATTTTTTAATCTTCCAATCATTGGCAATGAGTTCTTGCCTATATTTTGCCAGAAAGTGAATCGTGTCATCTACCGAAATTCCAAATGCAATACTGAACACAAGGATCGTAGAAGGTTTTATAGGAACACCTAAGAAACCCATTAGCCCTGCCGTAATAATGAGCGGTAATAGGTTAGGAATCAGGGAAACCAGGATCATACGTAAACTCCTAAACATCCACGCCATAAAGAGGGCAATAAGTAATATGGCTAAGGAAAGCGAGATAATAAGATTATTTACTAAATACTTAGTTCCTTTTTGAAAAACCAACGCTTTACCAGTAATAGAAACATCGTACCTGTCTGGTGGGAATATTTTATCGATTTCATTTTTTAGGTCATCTTCAAGCCGGTCAAAACGATCTGTTTTAGTGTCTTTCATAAAGGTGGTGATGCGTGCATATTGACCTGTTGTATCCACATAACTTGCTAATAGATCTGTGTTTTTGGCGCCGTTCTTGGCATACGAAAGTATAAAAGTACGTTCTTGACTATTGGGCAATTGGTAGTATTCTGGATTGTTATTATAATACGCTTGTTTGGAGTATTTAACCAATTCGACAACAGAAAGTGGTTTAGAAAACTCGGGAACTTCATGAATATAGTCTTGCAATTCGTCCATTCGCTTTAACGTAGCGAGCTTCATCACGCCCTTTTTTCGTTTGGTATCAATCAGGATTTCCAGAGGCATGATGCCTTCGTATTCTTGTTCAAAAAAGCGGATATCCTTAAAGAAATCGGCACTTTTCGGCATATCTTCAATAAGACTTCCAGAAATCTTGATGTTATAGATCCCAATAATACTTGCACAGAGTAATGCGACCGAACCAATATAGATGGCAACACGATGCGCTTTTACCATGCGTTCGGTCCAGTCTACAAACTTACTTATCCATTGCTTATTAAGGTGCTTTAAGTGCTTGTACTTAGGGATTGCCATATAACTATAGACAATCGGGATTATAAATAAGCTTAATAGAAATATAGCAATGATACAAATGGAAGCAACGATACCAAATTCTGATAGCAACTTGCTATTGGTCAGTATAAAAGTAGCAAAACCCGAGGCAGTTGTAACATTTGTCATCAATGTGGCGTTCCCAACTTTAGCGATTACGCGCTGAAGCGATTTTGCCTGGTTGCCATGTTGCTTTATCTCTTGTTGGTATTTATTGATCAAAAAGATACAGTTGGGAATCCCGATGACAATAATTAATGGGGGTATCAATGCCGTAAGCACTGTTATTTCATAATGCAGCAGTCCTAAAATACCAAAAGACCACATCACACCGATGATCACTGTGATCATAGAAATAAACGTCGCTCTAAATGACCTAAAAAAGAAAAAGAAGATGAGTGAGGTAACGAGCAAAGCGCCTCCTATAAACCAACCAATCTCGTCGATAATAGTTTGTGCATTAAGTGTACGGATATAGGGCATACCCGAAGTATGCACCTGTAGCCCTGTTTCTTTTTCAAAAACTGCAATACGTGGAATAAGCTGTTCGGTAACAAAATCTTTTCGGGCCGAGGTGTTTACAATGTCTTTTCTTAAGTAGATAGCGGTTCGTATCGACTGTTTGTCTGGGCTGTAAACTAATCCTTCGTAAAAAGGTAACTTTTCAAAAAGCTCATATTCTAGTTTGTTTAATTCTTCAGTAGAAAAAACACTATCTTTTATAAAAGGAACCATTTTAAAGGAAGCAGAGTCGGTGTCTTTTAGTAGTTTCTGAAGATTTCCAACAGATAGTGTCAACTCAACCGCGTCAAGGGTGTTTAAGTCATCTGCTAAGCGGTTCCATGCCTTAAAAATTTTAGGACTGAAAAGAGAGGAATCTTTGATACCCAGTACCACAAGATTGCCTTCCTCGCCAAAATGTGATAAAAATTTTGAGTATTCCAGATTCACTTCGTGATCGTCTGGCAGCAGATTGGCTTCGGTATACGTAAAACGCATATTTTTCCATTGCAGCGCCAGGAGTACGGTCATGACAGCAATGGCAATTAGAATATACGTGCGATTGCGCAATATAAATCGAGCCACGGTACTCCAAAAACCAATGCTAAAAAGTTTGTTCAAACCTATACTGTTTTATAGGCTGTAAAGGTAGGCATAAGTAAAAATGTACTCAATTAATTATGAATTAAATCGGCTATACCTTCAGATTAAAGGTGAATTTAAAAGATACGTTGTCTTCAAATTCGGGCAAGTTGTAAAAACCATACCGATAAGCAAAGCTCAAGCCAAAACCAAATATGAGTTTATTAAGTTCAATACCCGATTCGTTATAAACCTGCTCTAACGTATCAAAACCAATACCTAAGTGCTGGTCGCGGCTCTCTAATTCTCCTATGGCATGTTTAGTGAGAATAACGAGTTCTGGTTGAAATTTTTCTGAAAAATAAAACCTGCGAAGGCTATGTTTTACTTGTAAGGTGGCGAGTTTGTCTGAAAAAAACTCTCCAAAATACATGGTTTCAAAACTACGTGTTCCTGCCACCGAAAAACGCTGCAATATCGTTTCTTTTGTTGGGCTATTGGGATAGGCGTGAAAGAGATGGGTTAGTGGTACATCACCGGATGCTAAGTTTCCTTCCAGTAAAATATTCGTTGAAGATAGGTCGGTTCTTTTAATATAATAATCGAGCTTTAAACCGAATTTATAATAGTCAAAATCACTTCCTAAAACACCACTAAATCCTTTTGTAACCTGCGCACTAATTTTTGGAAAACCATCAAAGTATTCTCGCTGGCCATCTTCGGTAGTAAAAAAATTTGTTTTCGGGCTTATTCTCGCAGAGGCGATAGCCTCAAAAACTTCGTAATTCTTAAAAATTGTTCCATTTTGTAAAAATTGGTAATTTTCAATTTGTCGAATTTCACTTCTAGCAACTCGGAACTCACCTAGAAATTTCTTAGAGAATTCGTGTTGTATATTGGTCTGCTCTGTTTTGTGTTTGTAAAATTGGGTAACGTTTACTAATCGTGGTTCAAAAACCGAATACACGCGATCATCGGTTAAATAATTAAATGAACCTATCTCACGAATATCATCAATATAATAAGCGTTGATCCAAGTATTGGTAGAATCGTTAATAAGAATACTGCCGCCAAGGCTATATTTTAGAGCACGATCTTTGAAACCATAAGCCATATAACCTCCGAGCTTAAATTTGTCTGAAAGCTTATCGTTTGTTACGCCACCCACTCCTAGTCGTAATCCTTCGTAGTTGTTTAGTTTTATAATATATTTTAAGTCAATATCAAAAAAACCAATAGGGTAGAAACCAGTTTTAAACGGACTTTCTTTTTTTTGAGCGGTAGTGACAGTAGTGTCTTTTTTTATTTGAATTGCTGGTTCTTGAGATAGCAGTGCATGTCCTGTAAAAAGAAATAAAATAAAAAGGAGTCTTCGCATTCGGTTTGTTATGAGGTAAATCAAAGGTAAAAAGAAAGCGGCATACTTGCCGCTTTGTTATATATAGTTTAACGTAAGAGGGTTAAACGGTCATGATTTCTTTTTCTTTGTGGGCTAACAAGTCATCTATTTTTTTAATGTGACTGTCTGTTAACGCTTGAACGTCAATCTCCATATTTTTTTTAAGATCATCACTAATTTCAAGATCTTTAATGTCGTTATTCGCATTTTTACGATCATTCCGAACACCAATTTTTGCTTCTTCAGCTTCCGCTCTTGCTTGTTTTGCAAGATCTTTACGTCTTTCTTCGGTTAATGGCGGCACATTGATAATAACACTTTCGCCATTGTTTTGCGGATTAAAGCCTAAGTTCGCCAACTGAATACCTTTTTCAATTTCTTGAATAAGTCCTTTTTCCCAAGGGGTTATCGAAATAGTCATCCCGTCTGGAGTACTCACATTGGCCACTTGGCTAAGAGGTGTAGGGTTACCGTAATATTCTACCTTTACGCTACCTACCATTGATGGTGATGCCTTACCAGCGCGAATATTTACAAATTGTTTCTCAAGATGCTTAACGGCCTTATCCATCGATTCTTTAGCGCTGTCTATCACAAATTTAATTTCGTCTTCCATATTTATTGCCCACGGAGGTGGGTAACTATTAATTATTTAACCTTTTTTAAGTAGGTCTTTTTAAAAATTAGACCTTTTCAAAAATACTAAAAGAATTTTGATTTTTATAAATTCACTTTTGTTCCAATCGATTCTCCCAAAACAACTTTCATGAGATTGCCCTTTGTATTCATGTCAAAAACAATAATAGGCAATTCGTTTTCTTGACTTAAGGTAAAAGCAGTTGTATCCATTACTTTAAGCCCTTTGCGTATCACATCGTCAAAGCTAATAAAGTCAAACTTTGTTGCGGTAGTGTCTTTTTCCGGATCACTTGAGTAAATCCCATCAACACGGGTTCCTTTTAAGATCACATCTGCATTTATTTCAATCGCTCTAAGCACTGCTGCCGAATCTGTTGTAAAGTATGGATTACCCGTGCCTCCACCAAAAATGACCACACGTCCTTTTTCAAGATGCCGTATTGCTTTACGACGTATAAACGGTTCTGCTACTTCATTTATTTTAATAGCACTTTGTAAACGGGTTTGGACGTCTTCATCTTCAAGGGCGCTTTGCAGCGCTAAACCGTTGATTACAGTGGCCAGCATACCCATATGATCCGCTTGTACACGATCCATGCCGCGACTCGCGCCAGCAACTCCTCTAAAAATATTACCACCACCAATTACAATGGCAACTTCAACGCCTTTTTGAATGATTTCTTTAATTTCTTGAGCGTATTCCTGCAGCCTTACAGGATCTATACCATATTGACGGTTACCCATTAAGGCTTCACCCGAAAGTTTTAAAAGGATTCTATTATATTGCATAGCGGCGTTTTGTTGCGTGCAAAAATAGTAAAAAAGTTGGTAGTTGGTAGTCTGTAACGGGTAGTAAAATTGATTAGTCACATTTGGATGAAACAAAAAATCCGTTTTCAGATATTTCTGAAAACGGATTTTACTACTTAGATAGTTCGTTGCTTACTGCAACTGACTACTGTATATTACTTTATGCTAAGGAAACTCTCTTAAAACCAACAACATCCACATCACCATGATCTTTCACATATTCACCAACGCTCTTTTTGTCGTCCATGATAAAGTTTTGATCTAACAAAGCTTTTTCATGATCTAACGTTGTGTTGTCGCTAATAAAGCGTTCTATTTTACCAGGAAGAATTCTATCCCAGATTTGTTCTGGCTTCCCTTCGGCTTTTAATTCTGCTTTTGCATCTGCTTCCGCTTTTGCTAAAACTTCATCAGTCAATTGTGCTCTAGAAATGTACTGTGGTACGTTTTTAAGTGTCTTACCTAAACGTCCAAGTTCGATATTGTCTTTTTCAATTACAGCAATACGTGCTTCTGTTTCATTTGCAACAAACTCTGGAGAGAAATCTTTGTATGATAATGTAGTGGCTCCCATTGAAGCAACTTGCATAGAAACTTCTTTTGCTAGTTTCTCTGCATTTTCAACACTTTTAGATAATCCTGTTAAGGCTCCAATTTTATTGCCGTGAATATAAGATCCTACAAAGGGTGCTTCTAATGTCTCGTAGCCACCAATTTCGATTTTTTCACCGATAACTCCAGTTTGTTCTAGCAACTTTTCTTCAACAGTCATCCCGTCAAAATCTGCAACTAATAATTCTTCTTTAGAGTTTGTGTTTATCGCGATATCTGCCAATTTTGAAGCCATAGCTACAAAATCATCATTTTTTGCAACGAAGTCTGTTTCACAGTTTAAAGAAACAATCACACCTTTAGTGTTGTCGTCGTTTACTTTTGCGATTACAGCACCTTCACTAGAATCTCTATCGGCTCTTTTTTCAGCAATTTTTTGTCCTTTTTTTCTAAGGACTTTAATTGCTTCTTCCATATTACCTTCTGCCTCCACTAATGCCTTTTTACAGTCCATCATTCCAGCTCCGGTTTTTTGTCTTAATGCATTAACTTCTGCGGCGGTTACTTTTACCATGATATTATTTTTTATTTCGCCAGTAAACCGGCGTTATTCTTATTTATTTATTAGAAAAAAAGTCGCCGCAAATTTCGGTTATAGAAATAAACTTGACGACTTTTTAATTGTATGAAATCAATAATTTTCTGCTGAAATACATACGTATCAATTTGTACTTTTCAGCAGCAGATTAAAACTATTCTTCTTCTTTAGTAAGACCTGCTTTTTCCATGGTCTCTGTTTTTGACTGAACGACTTTTTCGTTTTTAGCTTCTTTCATTGCTTTTTTGTCATCCTTGTCTGTCGAAGGTGCTTCTACATCTACCGACTTTCTTCTGCGAGGCGACTTTGTCGTATCATCTTTCTTCTTAGCTTTAGGAGCGTCATCGCCATCTTTCCCTTCTTTTCCTGCTTTACGCTCTTCTAAACCTGCGATTACAGCTTCAGAAACTGAAGACATGATCTTGTCAATAGATTTAGAAGCATCATCGTTAGATGGGATCACATAATCTATTTCTCTTGGGTCACTATTGGTATCTACCATAGCGAAGATAGGAATGTTCAATTTTAAAGCTTCCGCAACTGCGATGTGCTCACGTGTTGTATCTACGATGAACAAGGCGCCAGGAAGACGGCTCATTTCGCTAATAGAACCTAAGTTCTTCTCTAGCTTAGCACGAAGACGGTCTACTTGTAAACGCTCTTTCTTAGAAAGGGTCATAAACGTACCATCTTGCTTCATGCGATCAATAGAGGCCATTTTTTTAACGGCTTTTCTAATCGTCACAAAGTTTGTGAGCATCCCACCAGGCCATCTTTCTGTGATGTACGGCATGTTTGCGTCACTCGCTTTTTGAGACACGATGTCTTTTGCTTGTTTTTTTGTTGCTACAAAAAGAATTTTACGGCCACTGGCAGCAATTTTCTTAAGTGCTTCATTGGCCTCTGCTAGTTTTGCAGTGGTCTTATAAAGGTTGATGATGTGAATTCCATTACGCTCCATGTAAATGTAAGGAGCCATGTTTGGATTCCATTTTCTGGTCAAGTGACCAAAGTGTACACCTGCGTCAAGTAATTCCTTAACTTCTGTGTTTGTTGAATTTGCCATTTTGTTTTTAGTTTACGTTCTGTAAAAAGGATAGCAATCTGCTCGCCGTAGCAAGTATGATTTAGATGCTAAACTAATTGTCCCGCCCGGCAGAGCGGGACTAACAGCTTATTAATAATTGTATTTTTATGAACTTGTTCAGGATAATTCCTGAAAAATAACTTCTTAATCGCTCCAACCCAACTTGAAATAAATTCCAGCGTAAAGGTCCTTGAGCTTTTCGAAGTATTAACGTTTCGAGAATTGGAACTTTTTTCTTGCTTTCTTTTGTCCAAATTTCTTTCTTTCCACCATTCTTGGATCTCTTGTAAGTAATCCTTCCGGTTTTAAGATACCTCTGTTCTCATCGTTTAGTGTACACATCGCACGAGATAATCCTAAACGGATCGCCTCAGCTTGTCCTGTGATACCACCACCAAAAACATTGACAGTAATGTCAAAAGTTTTTTCGTTGTCTGTTAACATTAACGGTTGTTTTACTTTGTAACGCAAGGTTGCTGTTGTAAAATAGTTTGTTATGTCACGTTTGTTGATTGTGATGCTTCCGCTACCTTCTTTAAGGTAAACACGCGCAACAGCCGTTTTTCTTCTTCCAATTTTGTGAATAGTTTCCATTACTTAGTTGCGGTATTAAGTTTAACTTCTCTTGGTTTTTGTGCTTCTTGACCATGATTTGCATCGTCGTACACTTTCAAGTTTCTAAAGATGGCTGCGCCTAGTTTATTTTTAGGGAGCATTCCTTTTACAGCTTTCTCAATAACCCGTGATGGATTTTTGCCTTGCAATTCTCTAGCGGTAAGACTACGTTGTCCACCTGGATAACCAGTGTGTCTAATGTAGGTTTTGTCTTCCCACTTGTTTCCTGTTAATTGGACGTTGCTTGCGTTGATGATAATCACATTGTCTCCACAGTCTACGTGAGGTGTAAAGCTTGGTTTGTGTTTACCGCGAAGTAGCTTGGCCACTTCACTCGCAAGACGACCCAATGTGTGCCCGTCCGCATCCACCAATAACCACTCTTTTGTAACGGTGGCGCTGTTAGCAGATACTGTTTTGTAACTTAATGTATCCATTTAGTTTTTTGTCTAATTATTAGTAAATTATTTCTGTCCTTATTTTAAGGACTGCAAAAGTAGTATTATTTATTTGATAGACAAGGGGTGTAGATTAATTTTTATTCTAAAACCGTCTACATTACGTGCTTTTTATAAGGTACTTAAAGAATTAGTAGTTTTAACTGATAGTTCAGCCTCATTTCAATATTATGTTTTTTGAATTACTACTCAACTGTCACCACAAGATCTCCTTTCATGACCATCGTTCCAGGCTTTAAAGAAACGGTTGCCACTTTTCCTGCAACATTGGCTGTGACCGTACTTTCCATTTTCATGGCTTCTATTACATATAACGGATCGTTTTTGGCAATTTTTTGCCCTTCTTTCACCAATACTTTGTAGAGCATCCCTTGTAATGGTGCTCCGTACTGTCCTTCATCTTCAGGGTCTGCTGCTAGATGCACCTCCTTTTCAGCCTTAATAGCATTGTCTTTAATTTCTACAAAACGATTTTCCCCATTTACCGAAAAGAATACAATACGCACTCCTTCATCATTGGGAATACCAACAGATAAAAGTTTTACGATGATTGTTTTACCAGGCTGAAGATCTACCATGATCTCTTCGCGCAGCTTCATTCCGTAGAAGAAATTAGTAGTCGGTAAAATGGCGGTGTTGCCGTATAATTTATACTTTTCATGCGCTTGTTCAAAAACACGAGGATAGAGACTGTAACTTAAAAAGTCTTCAAACTCAATAGGTCTTGAAAATCCTTCTTGAAATTTTTTACTGAACGCTTTAAACTCCTTGTCAAATTCAATTGGTGCTAAATGCGCGTTGGGTCTATCTGTATACGCTTCCGCATTTTTCAATATGATTTTCTGAAGTTTCTTTGGGAAACCACCCATCGGCTGCCCAAGATCCCCTTTAAAAAAGTTGATCACCGATTCAGGGAACGAAACGTTCTCGCCGCGTTCCATTACATCATCGGTCGTCAAATCATTGGTCACCATAAAAATCGCCATATCACCCACAACTTTGGAGCTTGGGGTTACTTTTATTAAGTTTCCGAAGAGCTTGTTTACATCCGCATACATCTTTTTTACATCGTCAAAACGATCGCCTAACCCTAAGGCTTCTGCCTGCGGACGAAGATTTGAGTATTGTCCGCCAGGAATTTCATGGTCGTATACTTCGGCCGTTCCTGCCTTTAGACCGCTCTCAAACGGATAATACTTTTCGCGTACATCTTCCCAATAATTGGAAAACTGATTTAGTTTTTGCAGATCGAATTCATGTGCGCGGTCTTGCTGTTTCAGCATCTCTACCATACTATTAAAGTTAGGCTGCGAGGTGAGACCAGACATGCCGGCGAGCGCTACATCGACCACATCAACACCAGCTTCAATTGCTTTTAAGTAGGTGGCAGATTGTATAGACGACGTATCGTGCGTATGTAAATGCAGGGGTAAATTCACAGTGTCCTTTAATGCACCAATCAATTCGGTTGCTGCATACGGTTTCAGTAAACCTGCCATGTCTTTAATACAGATAATGTGTGCACCGGCATTTTCAAGATCCTTCGCTAGCTGTGTATAATATTTTAAAGTGTATTTGGTTTCTTTCTTATCCAGGATATCGCCCGTGTAACTAATGGCAGCTTCGGCCAGACCTCCTGTTTTGTTTCGTACATAGTTGATGCTAGGTGCCATGGCTTTCACCCAATTCAATGAGTCGAATATTCTGAAAATATCGATACCATTTTCCCAAGAAGTTTCAATAAATTTTTCAATTAAATTATCTGGATATGCTTTGTAGCCTACGCCGTTAGAGCCGCGAAGCAACATCTGGAATAGGACATTGGGCATCAATTTTCGTAATTCCCGAAGTCGGGTCCACGGACTTTCATTTAAAAAACGCATGCACACGTCGAACGTAGCGCCACCCCACATCTCAACACTAAAAATATTGGGATGATTTTTGGCATAGCTTTCGGCCACTGCAAGCATATCGTAGGATCGCATTCTTGTGGCTAAAAGCGATTGATGCGCATCACGAATGGTCGTATCTGTATAATGGATCTTTTTTTCTTTTTTAAGCCATTGTGAAAATTTATCGGGCCCCAATTCTGTCAAGAGATCTTTTGTCCCCTTTGGAAAAGGAGCAGAAGCGTCAAAACTTGGTATTTTTGGGGTTCTAAATTGTTTGTTGGGATCAATGAACTTCACGTCTGGGTTTCCATTCACGATCACTTCACCCAAATAATTGGTGATTTTAGTGGTACGATCCTGCGGAATTTTAATATCAAATAGGGAAGGGGTATTTGCTATAAAATTAACGGAGGCTTTCCCTTCTTTGAATGTTTCATGCTGAATTACATTCTGAAGAAAATACATATTGGTTTTTACCCCGCGAATTCTAAACTCCTTTAACGCACGTGTCATTTTACGAACGGCGCCATCCAGTGTTCTCCCATGTGCTGAAACTTTAACCAACATACTGTCAAAAAACGGACTTACATTGTAGGATTGATAGATACTACCCGCGTCCAGCCTGATGCCCATCCCAGAAGCACTTCGGTAGGTCGTAATGGTTCCATAATCTGGTGTGAAATTATTGGTAGGATCTTCGGTCGTTAGACGGCATTGTAATGCAAAACCGTAGGTAGCCAATGAATCCTGGCCATATATTTTTATTTGCTCATCACTTAATTTATACCCTCCCGCAACAAAGATTTGTGTCTTGATAAGGTCGATTCCGGTGACCATTTCAGTAACCGTATGTTCCACTTGAATACGTGGGTTCACTTCAATAAAGAAAACGTTATCATCTCTATCTACAAGAAATTCAACCGTACCAACATTGTTATAATTTACTTGCTCTGCAATGGAGACTGCATATTTGTATAAAGATTGCTTTACCGTATCTGAAACATTAAAGGAAGGCGCAACCTCAACCACTTTTTGATGACGTCGTTGCACAGAACAATCACGCTCATATAAATGTCTAATGTTACCATGATTGTCGGCAACAATTTGCACCTCAATATGTTTTGGGTCTTCCACATATTTCTCCAAGAACATGGTATCATCACCAAATGCATTGAGTGATTCGCTGCGAGCTGATTCAAAGTTATTTTTTAGATCTTCGTCCGTTCTCACGATCCGCATACCACGGCCACCACCCCCTGAAGCTGCTTTAAGCATTAACGGATATCCAATTTTGTTGGCTTCAGAAAGGGCAATTTTTAATGAAGATAGTTTTTGCGTGTTGCTTTCAATAATGGGAACATTACATTGTTTCGCAATGTTTTTTGCCATGATCTTATCACCCAGCGCATCCATCACTTTTGGGTCGGGACCTATAAAGATGATGCCATTTTGGACGCATTTACGAGCAAACTCAGAATTTTCTGAAAGAAATCCGTAGCCCGGATGTATAGCGTCCACGTCTTTAGATTTTGCCAAAGCTATAATCGCATCACCATCAAGATAGGGCTTTAAGGGTTGGTCATTAGCACCTATTTGATACGCCTCATCTGCTTTGTAGCGGTGTTGAGAATACCGATCCTCGTAAGAGTAGATGGCAACGGTTTTTAAGTTGATCTCTGTGCAAGCGCGAAAAACACGGATGGCTATTTCACTTCGGTTGGCGACAAGTACCTTTTTAATCTTCATGACGATAGTAGCTTTATTTAATTTTTATGTGATAGCGCTAAAGATAAAAAATACTATGCGCGCATAATAGTTTTTAAGGATTATTTCAGAAGAAATTTACGACGAAATAATATACGGGTTTTCGTTGTTGTAATTCCGAATGATAAAATCCAGGGCGCTTTGTAAAATTTCGCCCATATTCTTAGCTTTTTTAAATCGAACATCTCCTGTGAGATGCAATAGGTGATCTTTGAGTTGGTCAATTTTTTTGTCGGTCGAGAGTGTGTCATTTTTCATACAAACCATAAGCTCTTTTAACCGTTCCCTTTCGCTAGTTGCTCTTTTCGCCAGCAACGATCTTTCTTCTCGCTTGTATTGTTCGATCGATTCTTCTTGTAATAACTGTAAGGTCATTTCGACCAGTTTATTGTTTTCTTTTAAAAACTGAGGTTTATATACTTTGATATTTCCCTCGTAGCTTTGCTGGTCAAAATCGATGGCGCGCAATCTATATTGAATGCGATCAAAGTCGTTCGTTAAAACAAACACATAATTATAGGCCCGCATATCGCCCAATAATCTTACAAAACAGCGCTCGTTAAATTTTACAAACTCTTTGGCGATTTCTTTTTTATCCTGCTCAGAACACTGCTCTAGATGGTGTTCTATAAAATCATCGCCGGGAATACCAGAAATATGCTCTTCAATTAAAGAATTGCCATGCACTAGAAAGTTGATGTGGTTTGGCGAAATTAAATGTTCGAGTTCAAGACCATAAATTCTAGAAGCATCGGCTTTTTTAATATACAGAAAAATATAATTATCGTTTAGGATATTTCGCACCTTGACCCGAAAGGGTTTTGTATTGCCAAAGGTGCAAAAATCGATGCTGTCAATATTAAGATAGGGTAAAAGCGAATCGCTCCCGTCACTGTGAAGAATAGAATACATTCTTTTTAAACTGAAATGTATCTCGTCGCGTTCACTCTCGGTGTAATACACACTAATCCAGAGCGTGTCCTTTCCGTGGGTATCATAAATAGAAACCGAACCTTGAAATCGAAGCAGGTCGTCATAATAAATGGGGATTTTAATATTACGACCGTGACGTGTAAGATAGTCTGAAAGGGCGTCAGAAATAGCATACGCAGGTTTCTTTTTTGAAATGAGTTTTTTCATGGTTTCCCAAAGATAAAGCGAATTCTTTTAAAGCTGTTCCCATAAATTAATATTTTAAAAGTCTAAAAAAGTTGTATATTTACCCTCCCAAATTTTTTCAAACCCGTACCTGCAACGTGCTTATTTAGAAAATCATAAAGCGAAACATTTCGTTATATATTTAAATAAGATTGCGATGAAAAAATTACTACTAATTACATTTTTTACCCTGATTTCGGTATCGGCCAATGCTCAGGTAGGTATAGGGACAATTGTGCCAGGAGCAGCTTTGGATATCAATCCAGCAGCTAATGAAGTGCCTTTAAGAATAAGACCTAGTGCTACACCACCCGCGGGATTGGTGAGAGGAGAATTTTATGTTGATAATATAGATGGTCTACTTTATTCTTACGATCCTACCAGAACTAAATGGTTAAGTGTAGATCGCAACATGATAGGATGGGGGCGTAATGCAGCTGCTTCAAATGAATACTTAAGACAGTATAATGGAGCATTATCCAATGAAAATGGATGGCGAATGATACGCAATGGTACTATTACTGCTATTACGGTTCAGGCCAATGCCGCAGGCACATTTACTATTGAGATTCGCAAAAACGATGCTACCGCTGTAATTGCATCGCTTGTGGTCTCTGCACAGCCTGGTGCCCATAGTACAACAGTAAATATCAATTTTAACCAAGGTGATTTTTTGCAATGTTTTTTAAATGGTACCAATATTCAAACGCCTCAAGTTCTTATAGAAACAGCTTGGCGTAAATAACACGTCATACTTTTTAAGCATTCGTTTCGTTGTAAAGGTAAAATGATTTAATTTTTGTTTTTTTGCTTAAAATTACGATGCTATGAAAAAAATTGCTTTCCTATTTGTTATTATGCTTGCATTTACATCCTGTAACGATGACGATGTAGATTTCTCTATGGAAGAGGAAGAAACAGCTTTATTAGAAGGCAGGTGGAATCTAACCGCTTTTAGAACCGAAAACGAATACGATCTCAACGAAGATGGTACCGCTTCTAACGATTTGATCGCAGAAACAGGCTGCTATATGGAGGATTTTTTACAATTTATTAATATCAGTACGATTGTTTTTACGTCAAGATCATTTGCTAACATCGAACTTGACATTGTAACAGGAACCACCGACGAATACGAATATACAATTACCTGCGAGTCCCAGACCGAACTCACCAATGCTACCTTTACAGCAGATGGAGATACACTAGAAATCTTGGTGGAAGGGCAAACGCCAGTTGAAGGAACCATTAATGGTACTACCTTAACGATTGTCATACCCGATTCTTTTCCAATAGAAGTGGAAGAGGGTGATGGCACAGCTACCTTGACCGAAGATGTTACCTTCGTTTATACAAAACAAGAGTAATTAATAAGAATTTTTTTTAATGTGCTTCCAGCCAATCCTCGCCAATACCAATTTCGACATCTAGCGGTACGTCCAGTTTGAATGCATTTTCCATTTCGGTTTTAATGAGTTGTTTCATTTTCTCCAATTCGGGTTTGTAAACATCAAAAACCAATTCATCATGCACCTGAAGCAGCATTTTTGATTTGTACTTTTTCTCTTCCAATTTTTTATGAATGTTGATCATCGCTATTTTAATGATATCGGCCGCGCTTCCTTGAATAGGAGCGTTAACAGCATTCCTTTCGGCTGCGCCACGTACCACTTGATTGCTCCCGTTAATACCCGTTAAATACCTGCGACGCCCCAAAACCGTTTGTACATAACCATTTTCGCGGGCAAAATCAACAAGCTCGCTCATATAATTACGCAGTTTTGGATAGGTTTTATAATAGGTGTCAATAAGTTCCTTAGATTCAGAACGCGAAAGGTCTGTTTGATTGCTCAAACCGAAGGCAGACACCCCATAAATAATTCCGAAGTTCACGGTCTTTGCATTGCCACGCTGCTCTCGGGTTACTTCCTCAATAGGCACATTAAATACCTTGGCTGCCGTAGATGCGTGAATGTCTTCGTTATTTTTAAACGCTTCGATCATGGTATCTTCTTCGCTCAAAGCAGCAATAATACGCAACTCAATCTGGCTATAATCTGCCGCTAACAAGACGTGATCTTTATCCCGTGGAATAAAAGCTTTACGTACTTGTCTGCCGCGTTCGGTACGGATAGGGATGTTCTGTAAGTTAGGATTATTACTGCTTAATCTTCCTGTGGCAGCCACCGTTTGCATATAATCTGTATGCACATGATTAGTGGTAGGTTCCACTTGCAGCGGTAAGGCATCGACATAGGTGCTTTTAAGTTTTGCAAGTCCACGGTATTCCAAGACATCCTTAATTATTTTATGGTCTTTGGCGAGATAGGAAAGCACGTCTTCGGAAGTAGAATATTGCCCTGTTTTTGTTTTCTTAGGCTTCTCTACCAATTTCATTTTTCCGAAGAGAATCTCGCCCAATTGTTTTGGCGAAGCGATATTAAATTCTTCGTCAGCTTCTTTGTAAATTGATTTCTCAAGATTTTTTATGTCTTCATCTAAAGCCGAGGACAACGAATTTAAAAATCCTTCATCCAGATTAATCCCTTCAAGTTCCATATCGGCCAAAACCCTTAATAGCGGAATTTCAATGTCATCAAATAACTTCTGAAGTTCTCCCTCTTTTAATTCAGCTGCAAAATGTTCTTTTAACTGAAGCGTAATATCTGCATCTTCTACAGCATACTCCGTCTGTTCTTCCACCGAAACGTCGCGCATCGATTTTTGATTTTTGCCTTTTTTACCAATTAATTCGGTTATCGAAACGGGTGTATAATTTAAATAAGTTTCTGCCAGAATATCCATATTATGACGCATATCTGGATTAATAAGATAATGCGCCAGCATGGTATCAAACAATTTTCCTTTTACCGAAAGATTGTATTTGTGAAGTACCTTGATATCGTATTTTAAATTCTGACCAACCTTTTCAATGTTCTCATCTTCAAAAAAGGGTCGTAATTGTTCGATAATTTCTTGTGCCTCTTCTTTCTTTTCAGGAAACGGAATATAAAAACCTTTGCCGATTTCCCATGAAAAAGCAATTCCCA
>Ga0207897_100198_pt1 | contig 25967 bp, 21 predicted proteins | sample LinPmetageLP42_FD_184054 | JGI IMG/M metagenome (GOLD analysis project Ga0207897, IMG submission 184054) | Marine viral communities from the Pacific Ocean - LP-42 (SPAdes) | ecosystem: Environmental > Aquatic > Marine > Oceanic | place: Pacific Ocean | collected 2010-08-27
AGTAAGCCGCACCAGTAATCAATTGGCTTTTATTTTAGCGTTAGAGGATAGGTAATCATGGCGAAGAAAAGAGGGTTGGCTGCTAATCGGGGCTTAGATGCCTTATTAGGGTCAATCAAAAAAGAAAAGCAAATTACCGCCTCTGCCTTGCAAGACGACATGGTGGCGCGTGACAATGCTACGCCAGATATTAATGTGCCTGTAGAGACTAATGCGCCTGTAGATACTGTATCCACAGATATAGCGCCTGATATCACTCCGACAAAAGCCAGTAAAAAGTCGACTACCAATACTGATAACGATACTACTAGTGAGAATAGTACTCGCACGTCACGTTCACCTCGTACTACTAGCAAGGCGTCGCTCAATAAATCGCGTGGCAATAGTGCAGATACGAGCGCAACCGAAGACCAGATTAGCCTTGTGCAGATTGATGTCACACGCTTGCAAGCAGGTAAGTACCAGCCTCGTCGTGATATGAGTGAGACGGCACTTGCAGAATTGGCGTCTTCTATCGAGCAGCATGGCGTGATGCAGCCTATCGTTATCCGCCCGCTATTGGCAAACGAAGATAAGAGTGAAGCGTTTGTCACTCACGAAATTATCGCTGGTGAACGCCGCTGGCGCGCAGCAAAAATGGCAGGAAAAGCGGTTATCCCTGCGATTGAGCGTGCCTTATCTGATGAGTTGGCAATTGCATTAGCACTGATTGAAAACATCCAGCGTGAAGACTTGTCAGTGATTGAGCAGGCGGCAGCATTGCAGCGCTTTCATACGGAATTTGGTATGAGTCATGCCATGATCGCTGAAGTCGTTGGCAAGGCGCGTACGACAGTATCGAATCTACTTCGTTTAAATCAGCTGCATGATACAGTAAAAGACCATTTAGCCAACAGTGCGCTAGATATGGGTCATGCTCGTACACTGTTGGCATTGTCCTCTGAACAACAACCTATCATCGCGCAAAAAATTATTGATGGCGGTATGACCGTGCGAGAGGCTGAAAAATTGGTCAAATCGATTTTGCAGCCAGCGCCCAAAATCAATCGTGCTGAACAAGCGCAATCTCGTGATGTAGAGCGTTTGACCCAAAGATTGACAGACATGCTTGGTGCTGAAGTCAAACTAAAGCATAAAAAAGATGGTCAAGGTAGTGTTGAGATATTTTTCCACAATCAAGACCAATTAGCTGCGTTGATTAAACATATAGAAGCTCAAGCTTAATAACGTTTGCGAGTTAGCCGTATCTATCCAAACGCTAAATCGCCTCTGTAATAATTATTTTGTAGTGATCGTTTTTGCAAAAATATGGAAGAGAGTAGGTATGTGGGAGTTGGTAAAAGCAGGTGGCTGGCTAATGACACCTATCGTGGTCTGTTCTATATTGGCATTAGTCATCATTATTGAGCGTAGTCATACCTTGCAGTTTAATAAAGTTGCTCCTAGCAGGTTGCGCGAACAGCTGATAACTCGTTTACGTGAAAATGGTGATATTGGCCGCACACAATTGATGAATGTAAAAGAAAAGACGGCGCTTGGCGATATCTTGGCAACGGGTTTGCTATATCGCCAGTATGGGCTAGAGTCGATGACGATGCACATGCAAAATCGTGCCAGTGTCCAGGTTCATCAGTTAGAAAAAAACATCAATATGTTAGGAACTATCGGTGCGATAGCGCCGTTACTTGGCCTGTTAGGTACGGTACTAGGGATCATCTCTTCGTTCTTGGCGATTACCGATGGTGCCATGCAAGACCCGACGATGCTAGCTGCTGGCGTATCACAGGCACTAATCACTACCGCTGCTGGTATGATTGTTGCTATCCCTGCGTTGGTTGCTTATCGTTATTTTCAGCGCCGTATCATTGATATTAATGCTCAGTTTGAGACTCAAGCAGGTCTTATGATTCAAGAGCTGTATGACTATCAATTACTTACTAGTGCGCAGGCATCTACACCTTCTAGCCGTATGTCAATAGAAGATAGTATTGCACAAGAACGTTCATTCGGTGGGTTGGATTCGGATAAGACCAGCATAGCGGCAGTGTAGTCAATGCGGTTTTAAAGAATAGAAATCTTAAGCCTATAAATGGTAGCTGAATTAAAGAGATTGATATGCGTTTTAGAAAACCAACGGTTGAACCGCTTGAAATTAATCTAACACCGATGATTGATTGTTTACTGTTTTTGATTGTGTTTTTATTACTTGCTACCTCATTTAATCACTTTAGTCGTTTAAATATTATCCTTCCTGAAGCGGAAGGTGTTGCACTGACAGAACAAAACAATAGTATCGAAGTAGCTGTGCAAGAAGATGGTAGCTATTTGGTCAACGGCATTACACTTGCTAGTAGCAATGAGGCTGAACTGACCAGTATGTTGCAGCAAGAGGCAGGCAGCAATCGCGATATGCTATTTGTCATTGCAGCGGATGCCAATGCGACCCATCAGTCTGTGGTACGAGTGATGGATATCGCTGGAAAGCTCGGATTTTTGAATTTAAACATCAGTACAGTGGTGCCACTTGGCCAAACGCTGCCGCAATAAAATATATAGCCTTATCATCATAAAACTGTGTGACACACAGCCCATTCATACCACGATACCCAAATTGAGGCTTTTATGAGCCAAGCTTATTTACCTGACTCTAAAAAATCTTCTGCTAAAAATGCATCGGCAGTATCGCCCATTACGCCTAAGAGTAAGACACTATTACGCTTATTAAGGTATTTAAAGCCTTACTGGTGGGCATTGCTATTGACGGCTTTAGGTTTTGCAATTAATGCAGGGACAGAGATTTGGACTGCCAAGCTTCTGCAATATATTACGGATGCTATCAATCAGAATGATCGAAGCAAACAAACCTTATTTCCACTATTGATTATATTGCTATTCTTTGTGCGCGGGGTTGGTAGTTTTTTGGGTAACTATTACTCTGCATTGGTCTCACGCAACTTAGTCTATGAGCTACGTGTAGAAGTTTTTAATAAATTACTGCGCTTACCTAGCTCATTTTATTTGGCCAATCCAGCCGGTACGATTTCATCGAAATTGATATTTGATGTTGAACAGGTCACGGCCGCCAGTACAGACTCAATGAAGACCTTGCTGCGTGATGGTTTGACCGTTGTCGCATTGATTGGCTTTTTGTTTTATAGCAATTGGCGTCTAACGCTTATTTTATTTGTGGTATTGCCACCAATACTATGGCTGGTGCGTATTGCATCAAAGCGCTATCTTAAGCTCTCAAAAGGTATCCAAGAAACGATGGGTAATGTCAGTCACATTACCAATGAAGTCATTGGCGGCTATCAAGTGGTCAAAAACTATGGTGGTCAATCATACGAGTCAGCACGTTTTGACAAAACATCCAAGAAAAACTTACGCCAAGGTATGAAGGTAGTTGTTACCAATAGTATTAATACGCCAGCCGTACAGCTGTTGATGGCGGTTGCGATGGCCGTTGTCGTCTGGCTTGCACTGCGACCTGCAGTAATAGATGATATCTCAGCAGGTGAGTTCATCTCTTACATTGCAGCCGCAGGTTTATTGAGTAAACCAGTACGTTCGCTGACTGATATTAATCAGAAGCTGCAAAAAGGTCTGGCTGCTGGTGAGTCGATTTTTGCGCTACTTGATGAGCCAGAAGAGGAAGATACAGGCACAATCAGTAAAGCGCTATCAGGGCAAATGTCGTTAGACAATATCAGCTTGGTTTATCCAGATTCGACGGTGGCTCTACGTGACTTTACCTTGAATATAAAAGCAGGCGAGACAGTTGCATTAGTAGGGCGAAGTGGCGCGGGCAAGTCGTCATTAGTCAATTTATTAACACGTACTCTAGAGACCTCTTCAGGGCAAATCACATTAGACGGTATACCTATTGAAGACATTAAGTTAGAGAGTTTGCGTGCCCAGATTGCAATGGTGAACCAACAGGTAGTATTGTTTAATACTACTGTATTCAATAATATTGCTTATGGTGGCCTAGCTGATAAGACTCAAGCTGAGGTTGAGCGAGCAGCAAAAGATGCCTTCGCTCATGACTTTATTATGAAAATGCCAAACGGTTATCAGAGTGAAATTGGTGCCGAAGGGTTGCAACTATCTGGTGGTCAGCGTCAGCGATTATCGATTGCTCGCGCGCTACTAAAAGATGCACCGATTCTAATTTTAGATGAAGCCACTAGCGCGCTGGATAATGAGTCTGAGTATTATATCCAGCAAGCGCTCGATAATGTGATGAAAGACCGCACCACATTGGTCATTGCCCATCGATTGACGACTATCGAATCAGCTGATCGTATTGCTGTGATGGATGGTGGCCAGATTGTTGAGTTAGGAACGCATAATGAGCTAATGCAACTGCAAGGCCACTATGCGCAAATGTATGCTCGAGATTTCGAGTAGTCAGTTTAAAAGCTTTTAGCCAATTTTCACGCAGCCATGAACCAATAAGATAAGCGATATTGATTAATGAGTATTGAGACGATAGTCACCCGCGCATGGCAACGTCAAGCTGTTTGGTTATGGTTGTTGCTGCCTGTCAGTTGGTTGTACGGTTTCATCACCTTGCTGCGTCGTCAAGCTTATAAGGCTGGGCTATTATCAAGCTATCGAGCACCTATTCCCGTGATGGTCATTGGTAATATCAGTGTGGGCGGTAGTGGTAAGACGCCGCTGATTATTGCTCTGGTCAGCTACTTACAGAAAAAAGGCGTAAAAGTAGGGGTAATCAGTCGCGGGTATGGCGGTGATACGAGTCAAATGCCTGCATTGGTTAGTGCTACCAGTTTGCCCCATGTAGTAGGGGATGAGCCGTGCTTGATTGCTCATATGACAGGCGCTGCTATGGCAGTGTGCCCCAATCGCCAGCAAGCGATTGCTACTCTATTAAAGACAGAGCCTAATTTGCAATTGATTATTGCAGATGATGGTTTGCAGCATTATGCACTACAGCGTGATATCGAATGGATTGTGGTAGATGCCGCCCGTGGGTTTGGTAATAAGCAACTATTACCAACGGGTTTTTTGCGTGAGCCAGTGTCACGGTTAGAGGGTGCAAATGTTATCTATCATGAAAAACCAAATACGGATTTAACTCTGACTTCTAAAAGTGGTAGTAAGATACGGTCTGCTGACCGTTTGACCATGCATTTGCAAGCTGGTGAGTTACAGCGCCTATGGAATCCTACATCGAGTGTAGCTCAACTAAGTAGTGTAAAGCCTCCTGATAACAGCCGCGTCCATGCTGTTAGTGGTATCGGTTATCCGCAGCGGTTTTTTGATACCTTAGAGTCCATTGGCTTTGAGGTCATAGGGCATCCTTACCCTGACCATTATGATTTTAGTTTGGCTGAGCTTTTACAATATGGTGATTATCCTATCATCGTAACCAGTAAAGATGCGGTAAAAATCAGCGCATTATTGGCAGACTATACAGCAACACAAGCACTCAATGATGAGTATGTAGAACTTGTCAGTAGACTATGGATGTTGCCAGTGACGGCTGTATTATCAGAGAATAGTTATCATAATCTAGATGCGCAGCTAAAGGCGCTAGGGATTCGTAACGACCATGATATGAACACGTCAGCCTCATTATAAATATCAGCTAATGTTTTAAATCGCCGTATAATTTTTATAGGAATACGCCATGTCGTTCGTCACTACACCTGCTAAAACCCATATCGTGATTCCTGCACGTTTTAAGAGTACACGACTACCTGGTAAGCCATTGCTAACTATTCATGGTAAGCCGATGATACTTTGGGTAGCAGAAAAAGCGCAGACAGCAAGTTTTGCTGATGACATGTGTATAGCGACTGATGATGAGCAAATCGCAAAAGTTTGCACCGATGCAGGTTTTGATGTGGTTATGACCAGTAGCGAGCATGCTTCAGGTACGGATCGTTTGGCAGAGGTAGCAGCTATCAAAGGTTGGGCTGACCACGATATTGTGGTGAATATGCAAGGCGATGAACCCCTCGTACCGCCATTGCTTTTGGAGCAAGTACAGGCGCTTTTGGTAGCAGATGAGGATAGCGTGATGGCCACACTCTGTGAGCCTATCGATGACTATGATACGTTCCAGCGGCCATCGGTAGTAAAAGTGGTCAGCCGATTTGCTAATAACTCACAACGTGCGCTCTATTTTAGCCGTGCACCGATTCCTTGTGATCGTGATGTTGTATTAGCTGATAATAACCAGATGCAACCACCAAAGAACGCCTATCGCCATTTGGGTTTATACGCTTATCGTGTCAGTCTATTACAGCAGTTCGTAAACTGGCCACAAACGCCACTTGAGATACTTGAAAGCTTAGAGCAATTACGTGTTTTAGAAAACGGTCAGCATATCGCCATCGCAGAAGCTGCCTGTCAGCTACCAGCTGGCGTCGATACACAAGAAGATTTAGACCATCTAAACGCGATGAGCTTAGATAACTTTCAAAACCCTACTAAGTAATAGTCTGAGCAAAGTTGCGTGTGATTCTAAGCTTCCTACGACGCTAAAGTATCGTTGTTGTGGCTATACCTGAAATACCTAATCAATGTGACAGAGCCATAACCATGAATAATTTGACAGGAAATATGGACGCACTAGATAACACAGACCGTATATATTTTGCGCCACTATTGCCATGGCAAAAAGTACTGTGGTTACAGTTGACCGAGCGCGTACTTAAGCAGCAGTCTTTGCCGCATGCATTGCTCGCTGCTGGTATGCAGGGTATGGGTAAACGCGCCTTTGTATGGCGATTGGTCGCTTGGTTATTGTGCCGTGAGCGTGGTACACACCCACTAGGTGCTTGTGAAGTATGTGAGAGCTGTCAGTGGCTCAAGTCGGGAACTCATCCAAGCTTGCAAGTATTGCCACTCGTTAGTATGCCTACCAGTGCCGAAAGCGATGCGCTTCAAGAAAAATCAAGCAGTACAAAAGATAAAAAAGGCGCTAAAACTACTAGCAATAGTGCTCTTAAAATCAAAGTAGATGATATTCGTGCTTTGCAGCCTTTTATTTATCAAGGCGGGCAAGGAATGCGCATCTGTGTATTAGATCACGCTGAAAAAATGACGGTGGCCGCTGCTAATGCGCTGCTTAAGACATTGGAAGAACCACAAGCGCAGGTGCATCTATTTTTGATTAGTGATACGCCTGCTCAGCTATTGCCAACGATTAAGAGTCGTGTGCAACAGTTGGCACTACAGACAATTGAACCGACTGTTGCTGTCGATTATGTGACGCAGGCGCTAGGTCACACGATTAACCGCGAAGCCGTCGGTACCGCTGCGATTGAGCAGTTAATACAACTGGCCAATGGTGCGCCGTTAGCTGCTATATCCTTAGCGCAAGCACCATGGTATAGCAAGCGCAGCCTATGGCTGACCACATGGCAGGCGCTACGTAGCGGTAAACGTAGTGGTGTGGCTGCAAGTGATTATTGGCAAGGTCAGCTTAATATTAAAGAGTTTATACAGTTATCTGAGCTGATGCTCCTTGATATACGCCGTGTCTGTTTGGGGCTGAGTGAACTACAAAAGGATGTCAATCTATCAACGATATTGGCGACTTATCATCCTACTGATAGCGGGTTAGAGGCATTTGCCAACAGCGTGCAGCAGACCAAAATCGCACTGCAACAAAATGTGCAAGAAAAATTTGCCTATGATAAGCTAATGCAAGAGTTAGCAAGCTTATAGAGCCATGCTTTAACGCTTAGTTAGTGTTCTTAAATTTGCAATTGTTCTTAACTATATACTATCGATCATTTATATAAACATACTAAACCCATTTGATGAAGGAAGCTGACTATGGCAATGCCAGGACGTGGCGGGATTTTAACCTGTCATTATGAAAGTATCGAAATGTTATATGCCAGCTATTTGTCATTTGTCAGTAATGGCGCTTTGTTTGTACCGTCTGATAAATCTCAGCAATTGGGTGATGAAGTGTTTATTGCTATCACGCTACCTAATTCTAGTGAACGCCTACCAATGAATGGTAAGGTTGTTTGGATTAACTCCAAGAGTCAGGGCAGTCGACCTGCAGGGTTTGCTGTGCAAATTGGTAGTGATGTCTCTGGCCAAAGAATCAAGAATGAAGTTGAGCGCCTACTAGCAGGAAAAATCGATAGCTTGCAATCGACTTATACTATGTAGTATCTAGAAATCACATTTGTATCTTTAATAAGTTTGGCTGTGGTTTTGAACTGATTAATATAAAGAAAGCAGCCTTATTAATTAGTAAGGCTGCTTTTTTAGATCAAGTTTCTTTAATTTTTTATAGTAGTAGGCGCTAGTCGCTTAATAACGAGGGGGTACATACATATCATCGGGAATAGGTTCGCGGTAATATTCATCATCGCGTTTGCGATTGGGTAACTCAATTTCGTCACGAGGCACTTCTTTGTAAGGGATTTGGTCGAGCAAATGGGCAATACAGTTCAGCCTAGCACGTTTTTTATTATTGCCTTCGACAACCCACCAAGGTGCTTCAGGAATATGAGTGCGCTCAAACATAGTTTCTTTTGCTTTGGTGTAATCTTCCCAGCGTCGGCGCGACTGTAGGTCCATTGGTGAGAGTTTCCACTGCTTAAGCGGATCATATATTCGGCTCATAAATCGAGCATGTTGCTCATCATCAGTGATAGAAAACCAGTATTTTACTAAGCGAATGCCTGAGCGTACGAGCATACGCTCAAACTCTGGTACTGATTGAAAAAATTCTTCATATTGAGCGTCAGTACAAAACCCCATGACACGCTCAACGCCTCCGCGGTTGTACCAACTACGGTCAAACAATACGATTTCGCCTGCTGCAGGCAAGTGGGCTACGTAACGTTGGAAGTACCACTGCGTTTGCTCGCGCTCAGTGGGAGCCGGCAGGGCAGCTACCCTGCAAACGCGTGGGTTCAACCGTTGGGTAATGCGTTTAATGGCGCCACCTTTACCAGCAGAATCCCGCCCTTCAAAAATAACGACGATACGCTCACCGCGATCAACGACCCAATCTTGTAGTTTTATCAGTTCTCGCTGTAGTCGCACCAACTCTTGAAAGTAGGTGCGTCGATCCAGTTTTTCTTGCTCGCTCATCTCACGTCCGTTAAAACGAAAGTCACGTGCATAGTCATCTATTTCATTTTCTAGTTCTTCATCATATGTATCGATTAAGTCTTGGTGCATTTTTCGACGTAAATCATCATCAAGAATGTCTTTTTCGATGCGTTCAGTAAGAATGGCTTGTTCCTGATGGTACCGATCTATATCCTCCTCAGTCGTTAGAGATTGAAAATCAGCGGTTGCAAGCGGTTCTGTCATCACCAGTTTTTCAGAGCCAAAAATGACTTGCCTCATTTTTCTTAATAAAATTTTTGTCTTACCCATAAATATTACCTTTGTTTTGCGTATCGGCTTTTTTAAGAGGCTACTATCTAGGTCGTTTCTATCATAGCAAAGTATAGACAATAAAAAATGCCCTTTAAATAAATTAAAGGGCATTTTTTATTAATAGATATGTACTGATTAAAATAATAAGTCAGCGTATCTTTTTCACTTAAAAGTAACCAAGCTTATTTTTCTAGGATACAAGTCACGCCTTGGCCACCTGCTGCGCAGATAGAGATAAGTGCACGGCCCGAACCTTTTTGATCCAATAATTTAGCAGCAGTAGCTAAAATACGACCACCAGTTGCTGCAAATGGATGACCTGCCGCTAGTGATGAACCGTTTACGTTTAATTTGCTGCGATCGATAGAACCTAGTGGTGCATCTAAGCCTAAGCGCTCTTCACAGAATTTCTCATCTTCCCAAGCAGCTAAGGTTGATAGTACTTGTGAAGCGAAGGCTTCATGAATCTCATAAAAGTCAAAGTCTTGTAGAGTCAGACCAGCGCGCTCAAGCATACGTGGTACCGCATAAGCTGGTGCCATTAGTAAGCCTTCTGTGGTACCAGATTTACCGATGAAGTCTACTGCTGCGGTTTCTTGATGGACGATATAAGCAAGTGGTTTTAGCCCGTGCTCTTTTGCCCACTCATCAGTACCTAGTAGTACACAAGAAGCACCGTCAGTAAGCGGCGTAGAGTTGGCAGCTGTCATCGTTGGATTGGCATTTTTTCTACCAAAAACTGGCTTTAATTTACCCAGTTTTTCTAATGTAGTATCTGGACGCAAGTTGTTATCACGAGTCAGGCCTTTGTACGGCGTGATCAAGTCGTCAAAGAAACCTTCGTCATAAGCACGTGCTAGGTTTTGATGGCTGTTAAATGCAAGCTCATCCTGCGCTTCACGGCTGATATTCCATTCAAGCGTGGTAATCGCTTGATGATCGCCCATTGATAGGCCAGTGCGCGGCTCACCATTTTGCGGTGAATCGATTAAGTCTTTTGGGTTTAGACCCATTAACGCTTTTAGACGTTGCTTGTTGTCTTTTGCCGCACCAAGTTTGATCAGTACTTTACGCAAGCCATCGCCGACAGCAATAGGAGCGTCAGAAGTAGTATCTACACCGCCAGTGATTGCCGAATCGATCAGACCAAGTGCAATCTTGTTAGCAGAAGCAAAGGTCGCTTGTAAGCCAGTACCGCAAGCTTGTGAGATATCATAAGTTGGCGTATGTGGGTTCAGCGCGGTATTTAATGTGGCTTCACGAGTAAGGTTGATATCACGGCTAAGTTTCATGACTGCGCCAGATACCACTTCACCTACGGTTTCGCCTTGCAGGTTATAACGCTCAACCAAGCCGTCCAATGCAGCGGTTAGCATGTCTGTGTTGCTAACATCAGCGTATGATCCGTTCGAGCGAGCGAATGGAATACGGTTGCCACCTAAGATCGCAACACGGTTTAGGTTTGAAGCTGGTTTGGTTGAGCTGGCTTTTTTAGCCGGAGCAGGTTTTTTGGCAGCAGTGGTTTCTACTTTGTCATCGACCACTTTTTTGCTAGCAGTTTCTTTAGCGCTGGTGTCTTTAGCGCTATTGTCTTTAGTCGAGGTGCTTTTTGCAGCGTTTTCTTTTTTTGCTGTATCTGATTTTGTATCCGTTGCTTTAACAACTGTACTTTCAACAACAGGGCTATCTGGATGATTGTTTTTATTACTCATAATATTATCCTTAAAAAGTATGGGTAGAAGTAAAAAGTGATAGGTAATAATAAAAAATAGTTAAGTTATTTTATACAAGCAAATATTATCATTTATTACGCAGTACAGCTGTTTATCATAAGGCGTTTTTATTCACTTAATGTATCTCTTTAGCAAACTATGTGACGCTTGTATGAGGTCGGTAGTAGATTCATGACCATGACGCATCGCTCTAATAGACTGGCTAGTAAGAAATATTAGCATTGCATAACAGTACGTTTGATAATATATTGTTATCAATAATTAAGTATGCCATAACCTATAGGTCAGATTTTAACATGTTATAGTGGCGCTTAATGCTGCTAAAAACGACTGGCTTGTATACTGACTTGTTTACAGATTGTTGTAGACATTATCTGTTTTTGGACTTGTTTATAAGGGAAGTGTATAGTTAGGCTAGTTTTGAGGCGATTTACTAAATTTAAATAATGACGATGTCAATGTCTCTATATAATAGATTCATTGCATTTTTTATTATTATACGAATCATTAATTATAAGGATTATATTATGTCAGACCGTTATGGTGATTTTGTTCAATCTTCTATTGGCAAAAAAGTAGCAAAAAACTTAGGTTTGCCAATGCCAACGACGCTTGATCGTTTCGAAAGCGGTGAGCGTTTGGTGCGTGGTAGCGTATTGGTTGGCCGTGCTACTGGTGATGACAAGAGTGTCAGTGAGTCTGTTGCCCGTATCCTCTCAGATGTCCATGCCGAAGTATATGTAAACAGCAGTGATGATATCAAAGACGCACTTGCTGATGCAGGCGTCGAGGCAAAAGCCAACACGGGCGGCGATGATCAATTCAAAGTACTGATTTTTGATGCCAGTAATATTAGCAATGCTGAACAGCTAAAAGAGCTTTATGAGTTTTTCCATACAGTTGCACGCCGCGTAGAAAAATCAGGCCGTGTGGTTGTGGTTGGTCGTACGCCAGAGAACATCACTGATATTGAATCTGCAATGGCTCAACGCTCGCTTGAGGGTTTTGTGAAGTCAGTGGGTAAAGAGTTTAAGCGCGGTATCACAGCGCAGCTGATTTATGTTGAAGAAGGCGCAGAGCAAAACCTAGATTCAACCTTACGCTTTTTTACCTCAGCTCGTTCAGCTTATGTATCAGGACAAGTAGTACGTGTCAGTAAAGGCAGCTCAGTTGATGTTGACTGGAACCAGCCTTTGGGCGGCAAGACGATGCTAGTGACTGGCGCAAGTCGCGGTATTGGCGAAGCTATCGCTCGTGTATTGGCTCGTGAAGGGGCTCATGTTATCTGTCTAGATGTACCACAGCAGCAAGCTGACCTACAAAAAGTTGCTAGCGAAATCAGCGGCTCTGCTTTGACAGTAGATATCACTAGTGAAGATGCTGGGGCAGAAATCGCTGACGCTGCCCAAAAACGTGGTGGCCTAGATTCAATCATCCATAATGCTGGCGTGACTCGTGATAAGACGTTGGCTAAAATGGATGAGAAAAAGTGGAACATGGTCATTGATATCAACTTAGGCAGTATCGCTAGATTGAACCGCTACTTGTTGGACAATGACGTACTGAAAGAAAACGCACGTATCGTATGTGTGTCGTCAATTTCAGGTATCGCTGGCAACATGGGTCAGACCAACTATGCCACTTCTAAAGCTGGTGTGATTGGTTTGGTTAACGCAACTGCCAAGCAATTAGAAGACAATGCTAAAGGCATGACGATCAATGCAGTCGCTCCTGGTTTCATCGAAACCCAAATGACAGAAGCCATTCCATTTGCTATTCGTGAAGCTGGTCGCCGCATGAATTCAATGAGCCAAGGCGGCCTGCCAGTAGATGTGGCTGAGACTATCGCATGGTTCGCGTCACCTGCGTCTGGCGGTCTAAATGGCAACACGGTTCGCGTCTGTGGTCAAAGCTTACTTGGTGCATAATGTTGATTAATTGATAGGTATATGTGAGAAACAAGGTACAGATAGAGACAGTAGTTGTATCATATGAGCTATTATTCCTCGTTTGTATCACATATGCTTACGAAATAATCTCTGATAAAGTGTAATAAAGCTGCCCAAGGGTGGCTTTTTTATGATAAAAACACAAGAACCAATAGCCAAACTATTTTTTGCTATTAAAGATACTCATGAGGTTGATTAAATTTAATGCTTATTAGATGATTTAATAGTAGGCTTTAGTCAATGACTGCAGATTGTCTTTATAAACGTTAAAGAACTTGTTCAAGCCACACTTAGGATGTACTTATGTCAGACAAACATTATGATGCGTTGCCAAAAGCGCACACCACTTACGCCAATATTGTCAAAAGCTTATTGCCTATCGGTAATGGTGGCAAGGTCAGTAGAGACCAGTTGCCACAATCTACTTACTATGTAGATGACTTGCATATCGATCAAGAAAACCTAGACGACTATCGCAAAATTTGCGGTTTTGCTGATGATGGTAAAGTGCCAGCGACTTACTTCTCGGTATTGTCACAGACGCTGCAGATGAACATGATGGTCAAAGAGCCATTCCCATTTGCCATGCTAGGTCTTGTTCACGTTGATAATAGTGTTACCCAGTATCGTCCGATTGGAGAGCGTGAAACGGTAGCAATGTCGGTCACTTTTGATAACCTGCGCGATCACGCCCAAGGTCAGCAGTTTGACTTCGTGACTATCGTAAAGTCAGAAGAGGAAGTCATCTGGGAAGGTACATCGACTTATTTATCACGTAGCAAAAAACCTAGCAGTAAAGATAAGAAGAGCGCGCCGCGTCCGGTCATGGTCAAGCCTGAAGTAAACGAAGAGGGTGTTCATAGCATTTTTGAAGTGCCAGAAGATATCGGTCGTCGTTATGCTTTTGTCTCAGGCGATTTTAACTTGATTCATTTGCATCCACTATCAGCACGTGCGTTTGGTTTCCCTAAAGCGATTGCGCACGGTATGTGGTCAAAGGCTAAGTGCCTTGCTCTGATGGGTGACTTGCCTGATGCTTACACAATTGACGTCTCATTTAAGCTGCCTATCTTTTTGCCAGCTGAAGTAGAGCTGATTGCTGAGCCAGTAGCCCAACTTACAAACGTAGATGATACTTGTGAGTTTGGATTATATAGCTCTAAAAACAATAAACCGCATTTGGCGGGTGTTGTAACCTTAAAGAGCGACAGCAAGTAATATAAACATCATAAAGCTTCTATTTTACAGCCATATTTAACGTACATATTTATTATTATGACTTCACAAAACATGCCTTCAGAAGAAAACGCGATAGACGTAGATCAATCAAATAGCTCGATAGCAACCGATACGGCCGCTGCTAACGATAGCGGCGCTAACATTCATGTTAGTGCCGATAATGGCGTTGATTTGGCCGATATCTTTGAGCCTTATTTTCGTCCAGATGCAAACACTATCGTGTGCGGTGCATTAGATGACGAAAAAGTTGCGGCTTTAGCGAAAGCGGGCGTCGAGCTGGTCATCAACTTGCAGCTTGATGACGAGTTAAGCTTTGATGAGGCATCAGCAGTTGAGCAAGCAGGTATGCACTACGAACAGCTACCTATCAGCGGTGCTAAAGAGCTAAAGCAGCTTAAGATATTGGCGTTTGATAATGTGCTACGCCAGCACCATGGCAAAAAAATCGCTATGCACTGTGGGTCGGGTAATAGAGTAGGAGCTGCAATAGCGCTGCGGGCAGGATGGTTGCGTGGACGTAAGATGGATACAGCGATGGAACGTGGTCGCAGTCATGGTTTGACCAAGCTTGAACAAGAAGTTCATAATCGTTTGCTAGTACCGCGTTAACTAGATTTGTGGCGTTGAATATTAGTGCTGTCTTAGACGTTGGTAAACTCTAAAAATAACATCGAAATAAATAATAAAAAAGGCGACCAATAGGTGGCCTTTTTTATTGGCTCACAATTCATTTATACTGGTTCAAATATTTTATATAGTCAAAGAAATACTTGTGCAATCTGTAATCGGCTACCTTGTATGCGTTTTAGACTTCTTTGACTATAGCTTATGTATTACTATCATCTTAAAACTAGAATAATTTATATCACTGGAGCAAGGTAATAATAATGGATCATAATACAGAAAATTCTAATACACCCATAAACGCTGACTTTCAAAAAAAATTACAGCAATTACTGACAGATTTACAGCTTGGTGATGCACCTGCTGGCGGGGCTGTAGCCGTGTATCAAGCAGGTCAGTGTATAGCACAAGCCAGTACAGGTATGGCACGCTCTGATATGTCGTGGCAGCCTGATACGTTGGCTATTAATTTTTCTACCGGTAAAGGGGTACTGGCAACATTGGTTCATGTGCTGGTTTCGCAGCAACTGATCGAATATGACAAACCTATTGCCCATTACTGGCCAGAATTTGCTGCAAACGGCAAAGACCAAATTACGTTGCGACAAGTCATGTCACATCAAGCCGATTTGTTTTCGATTCAAAGTATTGATGTCGATAGCGAGACGGTACTTGATTGGGATACGATGCTGCGCCACATTGCAGCGATGCCTATTACCTCTCCCGAAGATGCTACTAAGTATGACAGCGCTTATAGTGCATTGGTCTACGGTTGGGTATTGGGCGGCGTAGTAGAGGCGGTCACGAATCTATCGTTCTCTGAAGCACTGCGCCAGTATCTAACAGAGCCTCTAGGTATCGCCGACAGCTGCTATTTTGGTGTGCCAGATAGCAAAGTAGATCAGGTGGCAAAATTGGCCAAAGATTTTGAAGAAACAGAGGATACAAACTCCCATTTAAAATCGAGACGCCAAAAACCAACCTTAAAAGTAGACTCTCAAGAAACTTTACGTACTTATGCAAGCTTACCTAGTTATCATTACTGGCAACAGAAAATGCTAAGTGACAAGCGTGCAGCTGAGACGCAAAGTAGCTTTGATAACAGCCTTGATGAAAATCTAAATAGCCCTGATACTGACAGCGTGCAATCTATCTTGAATACTGCGCGTATTAATAGCTTATATTTCAATACCAGTCAGCTTAATCTAAAGAACTATAAGGCGGCGCTGATACCTGCTGGCAAACATGCCCTTGATTATCATAAGCGCCAGACGCTACAAGCTGTCATTCCAGCGGCAAATGGTGTCGCTTCCGCTAAAGCACTGGCAACGATTTATGCAATGCTTGCTAATGGCGGTGTATGGCAAGGGAAAACACTGATCGATAGTGCTACTTTTGAGCAGTTATCTACTCCGCAGGTTGAGGGTTTAGATGCGGTTATGCCAGCGGCTATGAAATGGCGATTGGGCTACCATAGATTATTTAGCTTGTATGCTAACAACGATGATACGGATAAGAGAATGAGTTCTGATTTATCAGGATTTGGGCATATGGGATATAACGGATCGGTTGCTTGGTGCGACCCTGAGCGCCAACTGTCATTTGCTTTTATTCATAATTTTGATACCACTATGCTCAATGACGTTCGTCAGTTTGCGCTGACAGAAGCCGTCTTGAGCTGGGTAGAAGAGATACTTTAATAACGCCAACTTCAATCGCGAATTGATTCTGTTTCAAACATAAGCAGCATTAATTTTAATGCTACTTTTTTGGTGTCATTTTAAGCAATCTTGATGCGCTAAGACCATGGATAAAGATAGAAGTCAAAATAACAATCGAACAAACAATCCACAATTTAAGCGCATCTTCATCCGCGAAGAAACCTTGATTGAGCGCATAGGAAAGATAATATAGGGTACCGATACCGCGAATACCCAAAGCCGATATCGCATATTTTTCGGTATGAGGTAAGTTCAATCCTGATAAGGCAATAAATCCACCAATCGGACGTATAAGTAGTAAGAAGGTAAAGCTGACGATATAGACGCGCCATGTCAACTCGACACCTGCCTGCAACCCTTGACCAAGGAACATACCGAAGATAACGAGCACCAATGACATCAGTAAGCCTTCTGATTGCTCAGCGAAATCATGCAGTTTTTGATGATAAGTATGCTCACACTCTGAGCGACGAAACGCAAATGCGGCCACGAATACAGCGATAAAGCCATAACTGTGTACATACTCTGCAAGTCCATAGGCTAGTAGCGTCAATGCAATAACCACATAGCCTTGCGAGATGGTAGTCTCACGGGTATGTTTAGAAAACACGACTTTAGCCAATACTTTACCAACCAATACACCTACCACTACACCTGCGCCAATCTTCCACAAGACGTCATGAGTAAACCACGACCACAGCATCTCGTAAGTAAAGGCTTTGCCTTCACTGAATGCTTCCGCAATTTTAATCGCTAGATACACAAACGGAAAAGCCAGACCATCGTTCAATCCTGCCTCTGACGTTAAAGTAAAGCGTGGTGTGTCTTCTCCTCCTGTATTGGGAGGTCCCACCTGAATGCTCGAAGCTAACACTGGATCAGTAGGCGCTAACACTGCACCTAACAAAATAGCTGCACCAAGGCTCAAACCAAACGCGTAATACCCCAAGACTGCCATCGCAAAAATACCAATAGGCATGGTAATGAGTAGCAGTCTTACTGTTGGTCGCCACAATCGCCAAGACAACTCTGTATCGATTTTAATACCAGCACCAACCAATGAGACCAATACAACAATTTCAGTCAGTTTCTCGATGAGTAAGCCGTTATCAAGTGGGTCTAAAAAGGATAAAGACGTCCACCAGTAGCCCATCATCAGACCGAAGCTGACTTGGAGCATCGGTAAAGAGATAGAGGTGCGCTTAAAAATAACAGGAAACAAGGCCCCGAGTAAAAAGGCAATCCCGCAGATTAATAAGAATAAGTTATATTTTTCAATCATAAGGTTTACGCACGTCGTTATATTTTAAGGGTCGATTTTATGAGGATAATTTTAGATATTGATGACAATTCACAGCAATAGTTGATAGTCAGTCACTGATACCCTTTATCATGACGTCAAAATAAAATAATTACCGCAAAAAATAGTTATCAAAACGACAGCTACGTTGTTTTTTGGTGAAAAAAAAGCCTGCATTGCGCAGGCTTAATACATTTTTATCAGTATGTCTAGAGCGTTGATAGCTTACAGACTAGCGCTCGACTTGGCTCACGTCACGTACGGCGCCAGTATCAGCACTGGTGGTCATAGCCGCATAAGCACGTAATGCTGGCGAGACATGACGATCACGGTTGACAGGTTTCCATGCATCACGTCCACGTGCTTCCATGGCTTCTCGGCGAGCAGCTAGGTCTGCATCACTGACTTGCATGTTGATAGTACGATTTGGGATATCGATATGAATACTATCGCCTTCTTCGACCAAACCAATCGCCCCGCCTTCAGCAGCTTCTGGGCTAGCATGACCAATTGATAGACCTGATGTACCACCAGAGAAACGACCATCGGTGAGTAGGGCGCATTCTTTACCCAATCCTTTTGACTTCAGATAAGTCGTTGGGTACAGCATCTCTTGCATACCAGGGCCGCCTTTAGGGCCTTCGTAGCGAATGATAACGACATCGCCTGCAACGATTTGATCAGCCAATACCGCAGCAACCGCATCATCTTGTGATTCAAATAGACGCGCGCGACCAGTAAAGGTCAAGATACTTTCGTCGACGCCTGCGGTTTTGACCACACAGCCCCGCTCGGCGATATTGCCATATAGTACGGCTAAGCCGCCATCTGTAGAGTAGGCGTGTTTGGCACTACGGATACAACCTGACTCACGGTTGACGTCGAGGTTTGACCACTCTTTTGATTGTGAGAATGCTTCCGTAGTACGTACGCCACCAGGTGCTGCAAGGAAGCGTGCTCGAGCTTCATGGTTGTCAGGGTTCATGATGTCCCACTTATCGATCGCTTCTTTCATCGTTGCGCTATGGATAGTTGGTACATCAGTTTTTAGTAACTCAGCGCGATCAAGTTCAGCAAGTAATGCAAAGACACCGCCAGCACGATGCACGTCTTCCATATGGTATTTCTGTGAGGCAGGGGCTACTTTTGCCAGACAAGGCACACCGCGACTCAAACGGTCAATATCAGCCATCTTAAAGTCGATCTCTGCTTCATTGGCCGCAGCAAGTAAATGCAAGATGGTATTGGTCGAACCGCCCATGGCGATATCTAAGCTCATGGCATTTTCGAAGGCGGCTTTGGTAGCGATAGAGCGTGGTAGCACAGAGTCATCATCTTGCTCGTAGCGACGCTTGGCTAATGACACAATGGTACGACCCGCTTCTAAAAATAGCTCGCGGCGCAATGAATGAGTAGCTAGTAGTGAGCCGTTACCTGGTAAAGCTAGACCTAAAGCTTCGGTCAAGCAGTTCATCGAGTTGGCGGTAAACATACCAGAGCACGAACCACAAGTAGGGCAGGCTGAAGCTTCGATAGCGGCGACGTCTTCATCACTGATGCTATCATCAGCAGCGTCCATCATCGCATCGACAAGGTCAAGCTTGCGAACAGCACTGCTGTCACTACTATCGGTATTATGGCTCTTACCAACGGTACTGGCTAAGATTTTGCCCGCTTCCATTGGACCACCTGAGATAAACACCACTGGAATGTTAAGGCGCATGGCGGCCATCAGCATACCCGGAGTGATTTTGTCACAGTTAGAAATACAAACTAGCGCATCTGCACAGTGAGCATTGACCATATATTCGACAGAATCAGCGATCAAATCACGACTTGGTAGCGAGTACAACATACCGCTATGGCCCATCGCAATACCATCATCGACCGCAATGGTATTGAACTCTTTTGCAACGCCGCCTGCTTGCTCAATCTCACGGGCGACCAGTTGTCCAAGGTCTTTTAGATGCACATGGCCGGGTACAAACTGGGTAAAAGAGTTAGCAATCGCAATGATTGGCTTGCCAAAGTCGCCGTCTGTCATGCCGGTTGCACGCCATAATGCGCGCGCGCCTGCCATATTACGACCGCCGGTAGAGGTTTTTGAGCGATAATCCATGTGATATTCCTTACAAATAGGCGGGGTTGTTAAAATGTGCACCCTCAGTTTTAATAGGGATAGTGTGCTTTTTATAGAGAGTGAGTACTAGTGAATAATACTAATTCGTTACCATACCATTAGATATGAATAACTAAAAACAATATGCTAATAACAGTGAATTAATAATAACGAATTAATAATAACGAATTAATAACCACAAGCGATGAGCAAAAAAAACAGTTATTTAAAATATCTATTCAATACGTTCTAATATGGCTTTGTCAAACCAAGGAAGATCGGCTTTGTCTGCTTCTAATTTCACAATAGTTGCAAGCGCATGAGTAGCCAGTAGCTGTTGATAATCACTACTAGCTTCAATCGTCAGCAATGATTCGGCAGGTAGTGCTTGCGTATTGGGGTTTTGCTCGTCAATACTAATTAATATTTGCTTAGTGTTTTTATACAGGACGTCTACACGACCAAAAAACTGCCAGTCTTTGAACGCCGTCGTAATTGCATCTGCAGCATCCTTGGTATATACCTGCTGCGTCTCTTTACCCGTATTGGTCCAATGTAGGCGTACAGCCAATTGCAATGCCTCACTAAATACCACCAACGAGCCGATAATTTTCACATGCCAAGGGCTGGTCAGCAGCTCCTCGTCAATGCCGATTAATTTGGCAGCTTCATGAGCCGACATGGGTGTATTAAATTGAAGCAGTAACTCAGGAGTGAGTGGGTGCGTTTGTTTGATTGCATCATCCAAACTGTCATAGTGATACAAAAAAGGCAGTGGCAAATCTTGCGTGACAGTCTTCTTTATAATTTTACAATTGTGTATCTGCCAGCTGATGGCTTTATCAGTCAATGCTTCTGCTAATATGATAGCGTTTGGATCGATAGTTTGAGTACCACTTTCCCTCTCAATATCAGAGTGTTCTTCCTGATTATCAAGGGTTGCGGTAGTGTTATCCATATTTGTTTGAGTTGGCAAAGTAGGCAAATCCATAAATATAGCGTTATTAAAATAGAGGGTTAATATAACATTTTAAGGGCATGGCCCGCCAATAAATTAGTGAGCTAGCATGGTTGGAATATGGCTTGATATTTTTCAAATTCGATTGTCATACTGACTTGTACTAAAACTATATTTCGTCCACTATATGACAGACACTTTTATCTATTTTTGATAGCTATTAAGCTATTAAGCTATTAATTAACTAATAATAAAACTCTTAAAGGAAGAAATAATGACTGAAGTAAATCCACAAACTGCTTATGATGACAATAACATTTTTGCCAAAATGTTAGATGGTGATATTCCATATCACAAAGTATATGAAGATGATAAAACGCTCGCCTTTATGGATATCATGCCACAAGCAGAAGGCCATGTATTGGTCATACCAAAACAGAAAGCCGTTGATTTGGCGGATCTTGAGCCTGAATATGCTGCTGCGGTGCTAATGACGTCTAAGAAAGTCATGCAAGCTCAGCGCCAAGTATTTGAGCGTGAAGGCGTTATCCAAATGCAGTTGAATGGCTCACAAGCAGGTCAAACAGTCTTTCATTATCATGTACATCTCATTCCATCAAGTATCCATGAATTGGGTCGTCATGCAGTAACCCAAGCTGATAATAATGATTTGGCAAATATTGCGCAGAAGTTGGCGGCAGTGATTGATGCTTAGTTAGGAAACAGATTGCTTCTGTTTAGGTACAACAAATACTGGTATTTATGAATTAGCGAGCATTTATAGATTATAAATTACCAAAGTAGAGTACATATACAATCCAAAGGCAGCTAGCAAGCTGCCTTTTTTATTTTCTTGGTAATAGTCATGTAACATTCGTTAAAGTCATGTTACGAGTTGAACGCTTGTCTAGGGTTTTGGAAAAGAGTGTGATAATTATTATAACCATTCACACACATTTTCTAATCTTTGCCTTAATTAAAAATTTTCATAAAAAGGCATCGTCAACTTTTGAGGATATTATCTTTCATGAGTAAATTACCTCGTTCGACTATTTTATTACCAGTCTTTGTACCTGCAGCCATTATTATGCTGCTATTGGTCATTGGTACGGCTATTAATCCTGAAGCAGCGGGTGCTCTGTTTAGTGATGTGCTTAGTTTTACGACTGAGACATTCGGCTGGTTTTATATGCTGGCAGTGGCACTGTTTTTGATGTTCATTATTGTACTGGCGTTTTCGTCTTATGGCAGTATCAAGCTGGGCCCTGATCATGCTGAGGCGGAGTATGGATTCCTTGAATGGTTTGCCATGCTGTTTTCGGCAGGTTACGGGATTGCGCTACTGTTTTATGGGGTAGCGGAACCAGTGATGCACTTTTCTAGTCCGCCAATGTCGGATCCGCAGACTATTGCTGCGGCAAAAGAGGCGATGCAAATTGCGTATTTTCATTGGGGTTTTCATATTTGGGCGATTTATGGTGTCGTTGGTTTATCACTGGCTTATTTTGCGTTTCGTCATGGTTTACCACTGTCAATACGCTCGACGCTATATCCGATTATTGGTGACAGGATTCATGGCCCTATCGGTCATACAGTCGATGTGTTTGCGATATTAGGTACGATGTTTGGTATTGCGACCAGTCTTGGCTTGTCGGTGTCGCAAATCAATGCGGGACTCAATTATCTATTGCCAGATATCATTCCAGTGAATACGACCGTACAGGTGATTGCCATTGCATTGGTGACAGCCGCGGCATTGGTATCGGTATTGGCAGGGATGGATAAGGGTGTAAAACGCTTATCTATTTTAAATATGCTATTGGCAACTGCGTTGATGCTGTTCGTATTTGTCGTCGGGCCGACCATTTTTATCTTGAATGCCTTTATGGAAAATACAGGCAGCTATTTGGGTAATATCGTTGAGCGTACCTTTAGCTTACAAGCGTATGAGAATAGCGATTGGATCGGTAGCTGGACCTTATTTATCTTTGCATGGACGATTGCATGGGCCCCCTTTGTCGGTCTGTTTATTGCCAAGATTAGCCGTGGTCGTACCATCCGTGAGTTTGTACTCGGTGTGATGTTGGTGCCAACGTTCTTTACGTTCTTCTGGTTTTCTGTGTTTGGTGATACCGCGCTACATATGATTATGGTCGATGGTTATACCTCATTAATCAGTGAAGTACAAAACAACCAAGCGATAGCTTTGTTTAAACTGTTAGAGAATCTACCGTTTACCGAATTTGTGTCGTCATTGACTATTTTGTTGATTATTACGTTTTTTGTGACGTCATCGGATTCTGGCTCATTGGTAATCGACTCGCTAGCGGCAGGTGGTCGCAGTGATACACCATGGTGGCAGCGTAGCTTTTGGGTAGTGACTGAAGGTGCTGTCGCAGCAGTATTGCTACTTGCAGGTGGTTTAGAAGCCCTACAAACAGCAGCTATCGTTAGTGCGTTACCATTTGCGGTTATTATTCTTATTTCAATGTTTGGTATGTGGCGTGCGTTACGTATCGAAGGACATCGTAATCAGAGCCTTGGTAATGACAACAGACTGCCGCCGCATTTACTCAAACCGTCTGCATGGCGCGAGCGTATTGATTATATGACCGATAAGCCAACGCGTGAAAAGGTTCTTAGCTATATTAAAGAAGTGGTTATGCCTTCGATGATGGAGGTGTCGTCTAAATTTGCAGAAACTGGCTGGACGACTGAGGTCAACTATGATGCGGTCAATAACCGAGCCGTATTAGAGCTACAGCGCGGTGACGATGTCGAGTTTTGGTATGAGGTACGCTTATCTGAGCATGATGCGCCTGATTATTATACTGAAGACAGCGCAGATACTTTGCCACAAGAGCACCATCATCGCGCTGAGGTGTATCTACGCCGTGGTGGTCAGACCTATGATTTATACGGCTACAAATCTGAATCAGTGATTAATGACATCATTGATCAGTTTGAGAAGTATTTACATTTCCTCAATGTATCGCCTGATAGTCTACCGTGGCGCATGCAAGAGCATGATGATGACATCACGCTAGAGCAGGGCAGTGTGCTTGATAAATAATGCATGGGATTTATTAAAAACGAGTAATGCTTATGCAAGCTATTCACGTTAATCGCTTGCATTATGTGCACGAATCCTTAGAATAACGGCTTGTTTTCTTTACAAATCAAGCCGTTTTTTATGTCTATTGATTCTCTCATTTTACCTTCGTCCTCGACTTTGTCTGATCATCCGCTATTACAGCCATTAAATATCGGTGGCCTGACGATTGAAAACCGTTTGATGGTTGCGCCGATGGCGGGCGTGACGGACAATCCTTTTCGCCGATTGTGCAAATCATTTGGCGCAGGTCATGCGGTCAGCGAGATGATCATCGCTGATACGGCACTTTATGCACGCAAAAAATCCCTATATCGTGCCAATTTCGACAATGAGATTGCGCCTATTTCTGCACAGATAGCAGGCGCAGAGCCAGACAAATTGGCTGAAGCGGCTCGTTATCAAATCGATAATGGCGCGCAGATTATCGATATCAATATGGGCTGTCCTGCCAAAAAAGTCTGTCGTAAGCTGGCAGGCTCTGCATTGTTGCAAGACGAAGATTTGGTCGCGCGTTTACTAGATGCAACGGTCAATGCCGTTGATGCACCTGTCACGCTAAAGACACGTCTAGGCTTTGAAAACGGTCGTGAAAATATCTTACGAGTCGCCAAGCGTGCTGAGCAGGCAGGCATTGCAGCGGTTGCTATTCATGGCCGTACGCGTGAAGACATGTATACAGGCAATGCACGCTATGAGCTAATACGCGAAGTCAAAGAAAGTATCAGTATTCCTGTTATTGCTAACGGTGATATAGATAGCGCGCAAAAAGCCCAACACGTCTATGAGATGACAGGCTGTGATGCGGTGATGATTGGGCGTGCTGCACAAGGGCAACCATGGATATTTCGCGATATTGAGCACTTTTTGCGTACTGGCGAGCGCCTAGAGGCACCAAGCGTCAGTGAGATAAAAGAGATCGTACTGGCCCATTTGCAAGAGCTCTATGATTTTTATGGGGAGTACTCAGGCTGCCGTATCGCTCGCAAACATATTGCATGGTATACGACAGGTATTCCAAACTCCAACGCCTTTAGACAGGCGATGTATGGCGAAGAGAGCACGGCTGGGCAATTTAAAGTGGTCGAGACTTTTTTGCAGGCGCACGAATAGCAAACGCTTAAATCTTGTTTTATAAACTCGTGCTAATCATGTCTATGCATCGCTTTTTGATGGCATTTTTGTCCAACAGCTATGTTTTATCAATTGGCACAGTATGATTGTCAGTATCAGACTGTTTATCAGGCGCAGGCTTTCTATTTTGCCAAGGGAACCGTCCTTCTAATTCAACCTGTAACGATAAGCTTAAAAAGGTTCGAATCAGTACGATAAAACCTAGCACCAGTACGCTGCGTAGCGATGGCTCGGTGACGACAGTAGCCACGATATCAGCGGCGATTAGCACCTCTAATCCTAACAATATAGACTTGCCTACGGTCTGCCTGATTTCAACATAAGTATCATTATTGAAATGCCCCGACGCTCGAAAAGCTTTATACAAGGCAAGAAATAGCCCAAAAAACATAATGAGGACGCCAATGACTTCGATCATTTTGGCAATTAAGTCGATATAGTGAGTTAGTGTTTCTATCAAAGCAGATACTCCTCATAATTGATCAAAAAAAAGCTTAGCACTTAACACTTGGTACTTAGCACTTAGCACTTAGTAATTAGTAATTAGTAATTAGTAATTAGTAATTAACAATAAGCTAAAAATGTATTTATAAATATTTATGTTGACGACGAAATTTGTAAAGATCCCGTCAGCTAATGCCCACTATGGTTTTGTTCACTCCATACAACATTTTTTTGCTATGCTATA
>Ga0207897_100200_pt1 | contig 25818 bp, 20 predicted proteins | sample LinPmetageLP42_FD_184054 | JGI IMG/M metagenome (GOLD analysis project Ga0207897, IMG submission 184054) | Marine viral communities from the Pacific Ocean - LP-42 (SPAdes) | ecosystem: Environmental > Aquatic > Marine > Oceanic | place: Pacific Ocean | collected 2010-08-27
TGTCGCCTGATATTGATCAGATAGCCCGAGCATTGGCCAGGAAATACGGCTGGACGATACAGGTTTCAGGAAATACAGCTCTAAATATTCTAGGTTTGTCGACTCAGCTACCAGGGCGATTCATGTACTACAGTGATGGACGCTCGTGTCGTTATCAAATTGGAAAACAAGAACTCATGTTTAAAAAGTCCTCTTTAAAAGACATGGGGGTCAAGCACAAAGAGAGCGCACTGTTAGTGCAAGCAATTAAAGCTATCAACCAAGGTAACCTGTCCGAACAGGATAAAAAGCAAATTAGAGATTACTTTCAACCTAGCCAGCACAGCAAAATTCTTAAAGACACTCGTTACGTAACAAGCTGGGTATACGAAGAAATTAAAGATATTTTTAAGGAAGATAAATGACTCAATCAGGGAATGAAAAAATAGCGCTATTAAGTGAAGAAAAACGGAAAGAGCTATTTCAAGAGTCGGCTGCACAACTTGGCATGAAGCCAGCCTCTATAGAAAAAGACTTTTGGGTGTGCTGGGCTTTACAAAGAATATTTTCTGACCAGACGCTTAACCAACAGCTTTTGTTTAAAGGCGGGACTAGTCTATCCAAGTGTTACAACTTGATTGAACGTTTTTCCGAGGATATCGACTTAATACTCGACTGGCGCCTAATAACCGATAGCGACCCATACGAAGAAAGAAGTAATACTAAACAGGACAGGTTTAACAAGGCGATGGAGCAAGATGCAAGAAGCTACATCGGCAACGAATTACTCGGCCAGTTGAAAGATCTATTTGACGGGTATGAGTTAAACGTCAAACCTGACTCTCCTAAGTCGATATTACTAAGTTACCCTCTCGCGTTTCGGTCCAATTATATAAAACCTCAAATAGAGCTAGAATTTGGTCCTATGTCAGCAATGACACCTAATAACAGGTACACCATTGCCCCTTACTGCCAGAATGCAGCTCCTAAAGAACTGGGTGAACTGAACCTTGAGGTTCGTTCTATTAAAGCAGTTAAGACTTTCTGGGATAAAGTCACAATCCTTCACTGTGAGGCGCACCGTCCTGAACACAAAACCCAACAGGCACGTTATTCGCGACACTACTACGATTTGTACCGAATGCTTAATAGCGATATCAAACAGGCCGCTATGGAAAATCAGGCGCTACTGACAACAACATTTAAATTTAAACAAAAATTTTATCCGCAAGGGTTCGCAAAATACCAAAACGCTATTGATGGTCATATTAGATTGATACCGCCAGAATTTAGGCAAGAAGCTCTACAAAAAGACTATAAGGCAATGAATGAGATGATTTATGGTGACTACCCGAGTTGGGAGTTAATCATGAAAACTATCAAAGCATTCGAGCAAGAGCTTGCTAACAGCTAGTCAGTAGAAACTCTGTTAATACTCTGGCAATATCGACAGAGGTATTAAACTATAAAGGACTAATGGAATGACCGAAGACCATTTAGAACAACAAGTCTGGAGTAGTTTGTCGAGGATAGCTAAGAAATAGCCCATGGTTCCGATATCGCGTATGAACAGATCCATCCGGAACGAACCGAGTACAAACAAATTTTGTTGTTCGCTGATCTTGAAGCAGGCTTAAGTACTGTCTAATACTTGGGCTGGGCGATTCGCACTCACACAGGAATTAAATTACTTGGGATAAAGGTACGCTAGATGGCTAAACAGACTATCAGTAAGGAAGAATTGGATGATCTGCTCACAACATTTGATAATTCTCTTAAGAAAATAAGTCGTAAAAAATACCGAGGTGACCCCTTTGGAGATGATCAACTCTCTATTGGCGAATTAATTGATGTCGCACGTGATTTAATTTTATCACTGAGGTCTCTGACTCGTTCTCTGCATACATTTTCTATGTTAGTTGATCGAGATGAGCGTCAAGCTATCGCAAACAAACTCGAAACGCTTATTAAAAATACTAAAGAAGATAGAATTGATCTGCTTTTTAAAAACCTTTCTGAAACAGTCAGAATGCTCCGGGGGATGAATCTTCGGAGTGGCTGGAGCCTCGTTGCCGGCGCTAAAGAGAGCGCTTATGAGCTTGAGCAAAAGGCAGCTGCATTAGAAAAACGAGAAAAGAATCTACAAACAGTACTGGCGGCTCTAGAGAAAAAAGCGGCCGAAGTCGAACAAATAAAAAGTCGGATTTCAACGTATTCGAAAAGCATTGGACAATTCGTCGCCAACATCGAGAACAGAGAAATTGAGCTTGAGCAACAAGCTGAAACATCAAAAAATTTCGAGGACAAGCTTGAGGAGTTTGAAAGCCAACAAGACATACATCTCGAAAAAGCAAAGGATTTAATACGGCAAGCGGAGACAGCTCTTGAAGTAAAAACAGCCGAAGGATTGAGCAAAGATTTTAAAACTAAAGCTCAGAAAGCAGGCTCGAAAGCTTCGTTGCTATGGGTTCTGCTTGCCGCTGCGTTTATAGGGGGCGCTCTGTATATCGGCTATAAAATTATAGAATCGTCTAGTCTTGATATTTCTCACGTAATTGCACGCCTATCTTTAATACCTGTACTATTAACTGGAGCTTGGTTCGCTGCAAACCGATACATATTTCAAAAGAATTTGGCAGAAGATTACGATTATAAACAAGTTCTTATGTCCTCTCATGTCGCCTTTTCACGACAACTAAAAGAAGATAAAGGCTCTGATGACTATTACCAGGACTACATTAAAGGTTTCCTGCGGGAAATATATCAACACCCAGTAAAGTCTAAGGGTTCAGAACCAAATAGGCTAAATGAACCGACGGATAAACCATCTGAAGAAAATACCTTTGCTAACGAGAGACTTTTATTACGTATCAAAGAGCTCGAAAGCGAGCTAGATCAAAAGACGGCACGATTTAGAAAGGTTGAGAGACAGATCGACGAATTAAGCTCAAAAATTGCTCCAGATTTAGAGTCCTGACGATCACGCACATTTTACTTTATAACAGGGATTGCTTTACTCACTTTAAGCGCTTGTGCAACGGGGTCACGTCCAATGATGACAAACGGAGAAGTGGCGACTAATAATCGAATGCATGCCACAGCCTGCGCATAAAGCGTTCACTAACTCTTCCTGGGTTCAGCTTTTCTAAATATTCCTAGGATTCAGCATTGAACGTCAGGCTTAGTAGCATAGAAAGACAGAAAAGTTTAATATCCAAACCAAACTTGCACCGTAGAAAAGATAAAGTTAACACTCGCTAACACTGTAAACTTTTAAAAATGGTGGCCCCTCCCAGATTTGAACTGGGGACCAACCGATTATGAGTCGGGTGCTCTAACCACTGAGCTAAGGGGCCATTTTTGATTGGAAGCTGTGAAGCGGCGCAAATTATACGAACTTTTTAGGCTTTTGTCATGGGTATCAGCACGTTAAATCGTGAAGTTTTATCAACTTTTTCATAACTGATGTCGCCACCCTGGCTGTGCAGCGTGTCCCGCACTACCTTAAGGCCTATGCCATACTGTGTTGGTGACAGCTCGTCGGCGTGGAAGAGTAAATGCTTGTTTTTCTCTTCTATCCCCGTGCTTTCGTCGCTAACGGCAATTTTTATAAAGTTTTCTTCGGTGGTTGCCTGCAGCATAATTTCGGAATTTATCGGCACAAAGCTCATTATATGGCGTATTAAGTAGTCCATTGCAAAGCGCACAAGTAAGGGGTCAGCCTCTAGCTTCAGCCCTTTTTCTGCTATGGCGGTTAACGTAATATCTTTTTCGTTACCATGGCCTTCGTGGTAGTCGGCCAGATTATGCAGAAAGTCTTCTACATCCATTGAAACGGCTTTGCCATTGCCCATTTCTGAGGTGACTTTTTCAAACGAATTAAACAGCTCGGTTAGCTGCGAAACCTTGTGCTTAATGTCGTCTTCACTCATTTTTGAGAGCTTGCGCTGCATGTCTTCCAGGTCAGCTAATGCCAGCGCTGTCATAGAGCGGGCAATGCGCCCCACCAGGGTTTTCTGGTTAGCCATAATCACTTTGTTCATCTGCTGGCTAAGCTCACGCTCTTTGGCCTGAATTTTCTGACGCGCCTGATACAGCAACAGCAATAATGGCTGTATTTCTGGTATTTCGGTGGTAACGGTAACGGCCTGAGAACTGTCTTCAGCCTGCGCCACAATGCGGTCACGTTCAGAGTGCCAGTTGCGGTTAAATACCGACTCGCACACCACCAGTATGCCGCCAATAATGGCAAGCAACACAAAGAGTACGCTTACAATAATAGAAAAGTCGGGCGGTACCAGCTGCACTTCTTTTTTTAGCCAAATGCCCAGGTTGTAATGGTTTGTCTCGGGGCAAGCAGCGACTACTGCCGCGACCCGGTCATTCGACTGTACCGAAACCACCTCGCGCTGCTGCTCTAACGAGCGCTGTACTGCAGAACGAACAATAGGAACATCGTCATTACTAATGCCAATTTCCGAGGCGCTACTGCCGCTGGTAGGGAATGCAAAGCCCATAAAACCTTGGGCTGTGTGCCAGAAGCCACCTTTAACACCCTTAGTGTCGCCTATAGCGTCGCTGAGTGCCTGATGCATTAAGTCGGGGTTGGCCACTTGTTGCTGCGGTGATTCAGAAGCAGGGAAAAGGCTATTTACCGCTAACTGCACATTCTGGCAGGAACGACTCATGGCATTTTGGTTGCGCTGCAGAGTTTCACTTGCCGAGAACCAGAACGCAACTAACAAACCGCCGACAGCTACTGCAATTATGGCAATAGCTAACCAGCGGTTATGTTTAGTGTGAGATGAGAGAGACTGCACTTACCTCACTCTCTGTTTCTAAGGTAAATTGTAAAAGCTGCGGGCATTTTGATAAAAAACTTTATCAACGGCCTCTTCGCTATCCAGAGCATTCACAATATTAGTGATGTCTGAAGGCTCGAATGAACGGTTACTACGCGTGCCTGGTAAATCGGTGCCAAACATCAACGCGTCCGGGTTCGTTTCATTCAGGGTTTTAATCGCCTCTTCAATATTCACTTCAGTACGACCAAAACCACTGGCTTTAATTTTTACGCCACCTTCGGCTAAACGACGAACCTGAGACAGGCCAGACTTCGCCATACCTAAGTGGTCGACACTGAGTTTCGGCAATTTAAGCAGAGTAGGAACCATGTCGTCCAGCTCGCGGCTGTCAACATAGATTTCCAAATGCCATCCGGCTAAGTCCCAAATGCGCTTACCAAAATCAACAATACCTTCAATATCACGATGTACACCGCGCTTTAAATTAACGCGCACACCGCGAATGCCGTGCTCTTTCAACTGCTGAATTTTTTCATCGCTAACAGTTCCCGGCAACTGGGTAACACCCACAAAATTGTTGCCCAGGTTTTCCAGCGCGGCTTTCAGGTAGCGCTGTTCAAAACCCTGGAACGAACCTGACACAATGACTCCGCCTTCAATAGGCATGCCACGTACCAGGTTACGATAGTCATCAATGTAAAAAGGCTCAGGGATATGACCTTGGTTTTCAATTAGCGGAAACTCGTCATCATAAATGTGTAAATGCGAGTCAATAATACGTTTCGGCCAATTGTCACGGTTGTTACCCATGCTGCCTCCTTTGTCAGAGAATATCTTACTCATCCAAGAACGATTTAAGCTGCTCTGAGCGGCTTGGATGGCGAAGCTTTCTTAATGCTTTGGCTTCAATTTGACGGATTCGTTCACGCGTCACATCAAACTGCTTGCCCACTTCTTCTAAAGTATGGTCGGTATTCATATCAATACCAAAGCGCATACGCAATACTTTCGCTTCACGTGCCGTTAAACCACCCAGTACATCGCGAACCGAGTTACGCAGGCTTTCTGATGTTGCCGAGTCAATTGGCAAGTCCAGCGTGTTGTCTTCAATAAAGTCACCCAGATGCGAATCTTCATCGTCGCCAATTGGGGTTTCCATTGAAATAGGTTCTTTCGCTATTTTCAGTACTTTGCGAATTTTGTCTTCCGGCATCATCATGCGCTCTGCCAGTTCTTCCGGCAGTGGCTCGCGACCCATTTCCTGCAACATTTGGCGAGAAATACGGTTCAGCTTATTGATGGTTTCAATCATATGAACCGGGATACGAATAGTACGTGCCTGGTCCGCAATTGAACGGGTAATTGCCTGACGGATCCACCAAGTCGCATAAGTTGAGAACTTATAACCACGGCGGTATTCGAATTTGTCCACGGCTTTCATCAAACCAATGTTACCTTCCTGAATTAAGTCCAGGAACTGTAAACCACGGTTGGTGTATTTTTTAGCAATAGAGATAACCAAACGCAGGTTAGCTTCAACCATTTCTTTTTTCGCACGACGCGCTTTGGCTTCGCCAATGGACATGCGACGGTTAATTTCTTTAACTTTACCAATGGTTAAGCCAGTTTCGCGTTCTACGTCAACCAGCTTGTTTACGCAGCGTTCAATTTCGCCGCGAACTTCTTTCAATGTGTCGGAGTAGCTTGCACCAGAGTCAATTTCTTTATCAACCCAGGCCATGTTGTTTTCATGGGTGGCAAAAGCTTTCATGAAGTTGCGTTTAGGCATTTCGCCCTGTTCAACGCTTATCTTCATAATAATACGTTCCTGCACACGGACACGCTGCATCATGGCACGCATGTCTTTAACCAAACGGTCAAATTGCTTAGGAACCAAACGGAACTGTTTGAATAAGTCGCTTAACTTGTCGATTTCAACACGAGCACCTGCACCATCACGACCATGCTTAGCAATGGCCTGACGTGTAGCTTCGTATTGTTCGCGCAGTGCATTAAATTTGCTGCGTGCGAATTCCGGATCAATACCGGTATCCGCTTCTTCCTCGTCTTCGTCATCATCGTCGTCTGATTTTTCCAGCTCTTCGCTTGGAAGTTCAGAACCAACGTTAGTAGCAGCTACAGGCGCTTCGTCTACTTCGTCTGGGTCGATGAATCCGGAAATAATGTCGGTTAAGCGCAGCTCTTCGGCTTCGTAGGAGTCCCACTGCTCAAGCAAGAAGTTAATGGCTTCCGGGTACTCAGCAACAGAGCACTGAACCTGGTTAATGCCTTCTTCAATACGCTTGGCAATATCAATTTCGCCTTCACGAGTCAGTAGCTCAACGGTACCCATTTCACGCATGTACATGCGCACTGGGTCAGTTGTGCGACCAATTTCGCCATCGACAGAGGCTAATGCTTGCGCGGCTTCTTCGGCAGCGTCTTCATCTGCAGCACTTTCTGCCATCATCAGATCATCGGCATCGGGTGCGCTTTCAAACACGCGAATACCCATGTCGTTGATCATGCGAATAATGTCTTCAACCTGATCGGAATCAACAATTTCCTGAGGTAAATGGTCATTGACCTCAGCAAATGTCAAAAACCCTTGTTCTTTGCCTTTCGCAATAAGGACCTTAAGTTGCGATTGCCGATTCTGCTGCATACAGACGTTCCACCTGTGACTGTGAATGTAGAGTATCCAAAATGACCAAATAGTATATCAGAATACTGATTTTGAAGCTAGCGTAAGGCGTACCCAGATGTACTATCTTGCCTTACTCAAATACTGAATCAGCGTCTGATATTCCTGACGCTCAACTCGTGTTAATGCGCCTTCCTGCTCTTTCTTTAAAAGTGCGTTCGCGCGCTGCTCAAAATATTGGTCAATTAGATAAATAAATATATCGTTAAATTCTTGCTCAACGTTGTCTTCGTCAAGCTGATGTTGCCATAACGCGAGTTTCTGCAAAGGCTGGTAATACTCAGTATCGCGCCAGCCTTCTAACACCTGCGCCGTGGTCATTTGGCGTTCTGCACACTGCTTGTGCAAAGCTATTAGTAAATCAATGCCGCTAACCTGTAGCTCTCGCAGTTCTTCACGAACCGGAACCGATTGCGCCAGTTGCGGGTATTGCAGTAACAAAGCAATGGCTTTGCGTAACGGCGTCATTTTTACGCTTTCTTTTGGTCGCGACTGACGTTGCGGCTTTTCAAACTGACGTTCCAGTTGCGACGTTTCGCGGCGAAGCTTTTCTGCTAAACGCTGCATTAAGGTGTCGCGATAATATTCACTCGCCACTTTCTCAATTAAGGGTTTCGCAATATTCAGTAATTGCGAGCGTCCGGCGTCACTACTAACGTCAATATCGGCCTGTAAATGCTCGAAGAAATATTCAGTGAATGGTGTCGCCTTTTTTAATTCACGCTCAAAGGCTTCGGCACCGTGCTCGCGCACAACTGAATCTGGGTCTTCGCCTTCAGGCAAGAACAGAAAAGCCATATCCAGGCCGTCGCGCAACAGTGGCAAAGCATTTTCTAATGCACGCCAGGCGGCGTCGCGGCCTGCGCGGTCACCGTCGTAACAACAAACAATTCTGCCACTAGTACGGAATAAACGCTGTAATTGTTCACTGGTAGTAGCCGTACCCAAAGACGCAACGGCGTAGTGAATGCCTGCTTCGGACAAAGCCACCACGTCCATATAACCTTCGACAATACAAACCTGTTCTGGTTTCCTTACGGCCTGTTGCATGTGCCAGTAACCGTATAACTCACTGCCTTTGTGAAACAGGCGGGTTTCCGGAGAGTTTAAGTACTTAGGTCCTTCGCCATCAATAATGCGACCACCAAAGCCCACCACCCGGCCACGCCGGTCATGAATAGGAAACATGACCCGGTCACGAAAAAAGTCGTAATGCCGGCCTTTCTCGTTACGGTTAATAAGCTTTAATTCCAGTAACTGCTGGCGTTGCGGGGCCGAGCTGCCAAATGTGCTTAGCAGGCCGTCCCAGGCGTCGGGTGCATAGCCAATTTGAAAACGTTTTACCGTTTCGCCGCTTAAACCCCGACCTTTTAAGTAGTCTATAACCCGATTTGAGTTTTCATGGTGCTTTAACTGATGCTGGAAAAAACGAGCTGTTTTACTCATAAGCTCCGAGTCGTCCTGCATCTGTTGCTGTTTCTTTTGTGCTAACTGAGGGTTCTCCGGTTGTTCCCGAGGAACCTCAACCCCCATAATGCCGGCCAGTTCTTCCACCGCATCGGGGAAGTTTAAACCGTCAAATTCCATTAGAAAATCAATAGCGTTACCGTGCTCCCCACAGCCAAAGCAATGGTAAAACTGCTTGTCCTGGCTAACGGTAAACGACGGCGTTTTCTCATTATGGAACGGGCAACAGGCCTGATGGTTTCTACCGGCCTTTTTCAACGGTACGCGGCTATCAACTATTTCAACAATGTCTGCTCGTTCGAGCAAATCATGGATAAAGCTTTTGGGGATCAGGCCTGCCATATTGTTTCAATACCGAAGTTGCGAAAACAAGAAAGTTGCGAAAACAAAAAGTAGCAGAAACACGAAAGCCGCGACGATATAGTCACGGCTTTCAGCACTTTACGGAAAAGTGAACACTCAAATTGTCGTAGGTATGGTCTTAGTAAAGACGAGTACGACGAGCGTTATCACGAGACAGTTTTTTCGCGTGACGCTTTACCGCAGCAGCTTTCTTGCGCTTACGCTCTGAAGTCGGCTTTTCATAGTGCTCGCGACGACGAACTTCAGAGAGAACACCTGCTTTTTCACAAGAGCGCTTAAAGCGACGCAAAGCTACGTCAAACGGCTCGTTTTCTTTCACTTTAACGACTGGCATTAAAAAATCACCTCGGGTAAATTATCTGTTTCGGTTAAAAATTAACCACTACGGGTTCAATTGGTGCTGAATTGTACCGACTCAGATTCGCCTTGTAAAGTGTTATCCGAAGCATCCCATCCAGGGTCATTATCGCTAAGCAGTTCGCGGACTGGCGTAGAGTGAAGGAAAAGCTTACTGACTAAATCCTGTAAATTATTTGGTTTTTCTTTGTACGACAAACCGAGTTGCCATAACTGCGGGCCGACCGACCGAATACTTCGGGTTATCAGTTGCTGAAGCAAAATGGTTTCGTCGTCTGTTTTGACTCTGACTTCAGCTTCTAAACCTCTGCTGTCCTCGATATTAACCGGCGAGGTGCCAAAGTAATTAAATGCGATACCTTTATTGGAAATATCCACAATTTTACCGGTAAGAGGCTCACCGAGTTTATCTTTTAGCTGCAGCTGGAGTCTTGCATCGCAATTTACGCCAACCCTTGGTGACGACCGCAGAATTTCCACACTGGCATTTCTGGGGTAACTGACAAACAGGAGTTTTTGCGGATATTGGGTAATATGAAGAATATCGACCACGCCGGTTACCTGTTCACCTTTGGGAGAGACCGTTTTTATTGCGATATTCTTTTCAGTAGCCAGCATTGGCAAGATATCTTGCCAACAATACTGCCTGGAAAGCTCCAGAATAAGATAATCCGGGTACTGTTGACCCACCAGCGTCATATTTAAACGTTTATAGCTCTGCTTATCTTTAATTTGGACTTCGACGGACTGCCTGAATCCACTGTTTGCCAAAACATCGCTGTTCTCCCGCATCAGTGTTAACCCCTGCTTTATTATTTTTATGAAACTCATCATAGCTTATATCTAAGGTTTTTTAAGCCACAGACTAATTATTTTTATTTGATGTCAATTGACGTCATTTAATGCATACACTGTAAGCTCTTCCTCAAAACCTGTTGTTTGGTGTTTGTCATCGTTAGACTGGATTTGAGCTTAAGTAGTAAGGATACGAGTTTGGCTGAAGTGCATCCGGACAACAATTTTCCCTATCCAATACCAGCGCGTTACCAGTCAATAAAATTGCTGGGACAAGGTGGTAGTGGCCTGGTCTATAAAGCCTACGACCAGCGTTTAAAACGCACGGTTGCGATTAAGTTTGCCCGCTCGCCCTCTATTGTCAGCCGCCACAGGCTGGTAAATGAAGCGCGTTTGTTATCCAGTGTTGACCACCCTGCTCTTTGCCGCGTGTTTGATGTTGGCGAGCCGGAAGTTTCTTCCTCGTCACTGTTTATGGTGCTTGAGTACATTGAAGGCAAACCTTTAAGCAAGCAACGCAGCTGCCTGTCTGTTTATGACGCCGCCAAAGTGGTTAAATCTCTTACTGACGGGGTTTGTCGTATGCACGAGGCCGGTTACGCTCACAACGATATTACCGCCCAGAACATTATGATCCGCTCAGCAGACAATGCTGAAGGCGAGAGCAATAATTCCGCGGTTCTGGTAGATTTGAGCATTGCGGCACCGAGTTCACCCACAACCATTAAGCGCGATATATACCAACTGGGCGCGTTACTTTTGTCGTTACTGACCAACATGAAGCCGGAGCATTTTTTTCAGCACCCAATAACGCACCGCAACCGGCTTCCTGCCGAACTCAGTCGCATAGTAAAGAAAGCGCTCTCGGCTGAGCCAAATGAAGGTTTTCAGCATTGCCGTGAGCTTCAGCAGGAGCTTGATGGCTGGCTCCGTAACTATCAGTTAAGAAAACGTTTCTTCTGGCTGGGGGCTGGTGGTGCTGCCATTTTGGTTATTATTTTTGTCTTGTTCATTTTTTTGCGGGAGCAGACAAACCGACATTTGCTGGATGGTTACTCGGTTGAACAGAACCAATACGCACATGCGCTTGTTTTTGCTCATTATTCACGACATCTTGCCAACGGCGGCCAGCTTCAACAGGCAGCGGAGCAGGCTGAGTTAGCGCTTACCCACTTCGACGACGCTGTAGCAAGCAGTCCGGAGCTGCTGAAGTACCAATCTGAACGCGCTCATTTTGTGCTAAGTTCAGACAATATTTTTACCCGCTCACAACGCACGACTATGCTGCTTAATGCCATTAATGAACTGGGTAACCCGGATATCTATGAAGAAAAAGCGGCAGCCCACTATTTGCGGGCAGAAATGTATTTAGGTCTCGCTGAACTTAATAGCGAACAACCACATTTAGTTGAACGATGGAAAGCTTCTGCGCTGAGTTCAGTAGAGGCAGCGATCAAGCACCAGCCTGATGTCGATCGCTACCAGCAATTACGTACTGAAATCGATAAGTCTCAGTCCAGTGCCGGGACGGATTGATCTCTTAAGCGATAAAACTCTTTTACATAGTCATCAAAAGTACCGGCATCCAGTGCGTCACGCATATCACTCATTACTTTTTGATAAAAACGCAGGTTGTGAATGGTATTCAGGCGTGACCCCAGCATCTCATTGGTACGATCCAAATGATGCAAATACGCCCGTGAATAATTTTTGCAGGTGTAGCAGTCGCAGTTTTCATCCAGCGGAGAGGTGTCTGTACGGTGCACTGCATTACGAATTTTTACTACGCCAGTGCTAATAAATAAGTGACCATTACGCGCATTACGCGTTGGCATAACGCAGTCGAACATATCAATGCCGCGACGTACGGCTTCAACTAAGTCTTCCGGCTTGCCCACACCCATTAAATAGCGAGGTTTTTGCTCGGGCATTTGCGGCGCAGTGTGCTCTAAAATGCGCATCATATCTTCTTTCGGCTCACCTACCGACAAACCACCAATAGCGTAACCGTCGAACCCGATATCGGTCAGACCTTTCAGAGAAATATCGCGCAGCTCTTCGTACATACCGCCCTGAATAATACCGAATAACGCCGCTTTGCTCTCACCGTGCTCTTGTTTAGAGCGTTCGGCCCAGCGCAGCGAAAGCTCCATTGAACTGCGCGCTTCTGCCTGCGTGGCAGGAAACGGCGTGCATTCATCAAATATCATGACAATATCTGAACCCAGCTCGCGTTGAACCTGCATAGACTTTTCCGGGGTCAGCAGTATTTTCTCACCGTTAATGGGCGAACGGAAAGTCACGCCCTCTTCGGTAATTTTACGAAGCTCACCCAGACTGAACACCTGAAAACCGCCGGAGTCGGTCAGAATAGGCTTGTCCCAGTTCATAAAGTCGTGCAAGTCGCCATGCTGCTGGATAATTTGCGTACCCGGACGCAGCATTAAGTGAAAGGTATTACCCAGGCAGATTTGTGCGCCGGTGTCTTTTACCTCTTCTGGTGTCATACCTTTTACGGTACCCAGAGTACCTACCGGCATAAACGCTGGCGTTTCTACGGTTCCACGTTCAAATACCATGCGCCCACGACGCGCGCGACCACTGGTTTTGTCTAATTCAAATTTCATTGTCATAAGTATTCACTTCAGTGTATTAAGTTTAGCGCTGTAACAGCATGGCGTCGCCGTAGCTAAAAAAGCGATAGCGCTCTTTAATGGCTTCATTATAAGCCTTCATAATTAAATCACGACCAACAAATGCCGAAACCAGCATAATGAGCGTGGACTCGGGCAGGTGAAAGTTGGTTATCATGCTATCGACCACTTTAAATTCATAACCCGGATAAATAAAAATATTGGTGTCATCAAAAAACGGTTCAATGCTTTCATTAGTTGATGCCTGAGCGGCCGATTCCAGCGAACGAACCGAGGTTGTGCCTACAGCAATAACCCGGCCACCCGAGGCTTTGGTCTGCTTAATGGCATTGCAGGTTTCAGCACTGACTTTCGCGTATTCGCTGTGCATAACATGGTCGTTAATGTCTTCCACTCGCACCGGCTGGAAGGTTCCGGCGCCTACGTGCAGGGTAACATAGGCAGAGTTCACGCCTTTATCGCGCAGCTGTTGCAGTATTTCGTCGTCAAAATGCAGACCGGCAGTAGGGGCAGCAACGGCACCCGGCTCGCGGTTATAAACGGTTTGGTAACGCTCTTTATCAGAGCTTTCATCCGGACGGTCAATGTACGGCGGCAAAGGCATATGCCCGTATTGCTCAAGCAGTTCCAGCACGGTTTCATCGTGTTCAAACTTCAGTTCAAAGAGTGCGTCGTGGCGCGCCAGCATCGTTATCTTTACGTGACCTTCCAACAGCAATTCAGCACCCGCTTTGGGAGCGCGGTTAGCACGGACATGCGCAAGCACCCTATGGTCATCCAGTAGGCGCTCGACCAGAACCTCGACTTTACCACCGGACACTTTTTCGCCCAGCAAACGCGCAGGAATAACCCGGGTGTCATTAAACACCAACAAGTCACCGGCGTTTATCTCATCCACAATATTTTTAAAGTGTTTATGCTCAATGCTGTTTTCATTGGCTTTTACCGAGAGCAACCTACTGGCACTACGTTGCTCCTGCGGATAGCGGGCAATAAGCTCATCGGGTAGCTCAAATGAAAAGTCACTGACTTTTAAAGTAGAATGATTGGTATCTGACATATCCGTGCTGTAATTGCGAGATGTAGTGAAGCGCGGATTTTACTGGAAAGTAGGCAGCCTGTCACTGTTGCAGGCTGCCCGTTTATCGCAAGTTTATGCTACGCCGAAAATTGCTTTTAAAATGTAGAAGAAAATAATCGACATAATGGCACCAGCCGGCAAGGTAACCACCCACGAAATAACGATGTTGCGAACAACACCAAGATTCAGAGCGGCAATACCGCGCGCCATGCCGACACCCAATACCGCGCCGACTAGCGTTTGAGTCGTTGATATGGGTAGCCCGGTACCTGAGGCAAGAACCACGGTTGACGCAGCAGCAAGTTCCGCCGCAAAACCACGACTGGGGGTTAAGTGCGTAATACCATTACCAATGGTGGCAATAACACGTTTACCCAGCATGGCAAGACCAGCCACAATACCAACAGCGCCTAAAGGTAATACCCACCAGGCTAATGTCGCTTTACTACCAATATCACCACCGCTGGTAACCACGCTCACTACAGCGGCCAGTGGCCCGATAGCGTTAGCAACGTCATTTGAACCATGAGCAAAGGCCATAGCACAGGCGGTTACAACCATTAATATCGCGAAGACCTTCTCCACGTTGGTGTAGTGCATGTCTTTGTCGTCTGAAGGGTTAAACTTAAGACGTCCAATTGCCATCTTACCAATAACAAAGACCAGCACCGCAATACCTAATGCCCACAGGTAACCTTCAATGCTGCCAAGGTTTAACCCTACGTGCTTAAGACCTTTTTTGATGGTGACCAGAGACAACACAAAACCCGCTAACCCCATATAATAAGGAACATAACGCTTAGCCATTGCTAACGGATTAGAGCGATCAAAAATGAGCTTTTGTGCGCTCATAAATATGAGGTAGGCGATGAACCCGGATATAGCCGGAGTGACGACCCAGCTTCCAACGACACCTCCAACTTTCATCCACTGAACCGACTCCATGCTAACGCCAACGGCGGAGAAACCAACAATAGCGCCAATAATGGAGTGAGTGGTTGATACCGGCCAGCCCAGATAAGAGGCAATTAAGAGCCAGAAGCCGGCAGCTAGTAACGCCGAAATCATGCCGAACACCAGCAATTCAGGCTGATCGACGAAGTAAGCAGAATCGATAATGCCTTTTCGAATGGTTGAGGTAACTTCACCACCAGCCAGGTAAGCACCTGCAAACTCAAAAATCATGGCAATAAGAATTGCCTGTTTTATTGTCAGTGCTTTAGAACCAACCGACGTTCCCATAGCATTGGCAACGTCATTGGCCCCGATACCCCAGGCCATAAAGAAACCGAAAACCGCGGCCATCCCGATAAGCAGGACGCTATAGCTAGAAATAATATCCATAAATCAGACTCCGCTTAGACGCGCGCTAGCATTAGTTCGAAACGTGCACCGACTCGTTCAGCCAGGTCGGCTAAGTCGCCAACCCAGTCAAGAATACGGTATAAGAACATCGCATCTACAGGGTTCATATCGAGCTCGATTTTACGTAGATCCTGACGCAGTTTAATTTGAAGTTGATCGGTGTCGGCTTCAATGGCATCAAGTTCTATAATGAAGTTATCGACAAGGTCTCGTTCGCGTCCTTTAAAACCAGTTTCTAGCAAGTCATCAAACTCGCCGATGGTTTCGCGGGCTTTATCAGTTGCATCCAGACAACGATTTAAGTAAGCATCAAAATCTTTAATCAGTGGTTCCGGGATAGTCAACTCACGCCCCGTAACCAGACCGGAGATGTCTTTGGCTTTATTGGCAATTTTGTCCTGCTGAGAAACCAGCTCAAGCAAGTCCGCTCGCTCTACAGGCATAAATAAGCCACTGGGAAGGTTCAGACGGATTTTACGCTTCATATCATCCGCGGTTGATTCGTGTTTTACGATGGTTGCACGAGCCACTTCTGCGCTCTTCCAATCCTTCGAATAAACCGCTTTAAAGAAATCTTTAAGCGCATAGGCGCAGCGGTGCACTTCGTCCATGTGCTCAATCATCGGTTTAATAGGGGACTTTGCAAATACCCCAAGAAATGAGTTCACTGACATAACATTATCCGATTTTTTTCAGCCGATGTTAGCTGCGGCGAATGTTAGCGAAATCTAAAGGTAAAGGGAACCGTAAGATTTGATTAATTCATCACTCGCTGAACGCCCGTTCTATTTGAGTTCGCTGAGTATCCACTTCAGCTTCCACTTGTCTTAACAACTGGTGTGCGTTGTCCATTTCGTTGACTAATTGCTGTAACTGCACTGAGAATCCGTTAACTTTGTCTGTTTGCTGCTCCGCCAACCGAAATGAAGTTTTAGCTTCCTCGGTTGAAGCCTGCGCCTGAGCAGAAACCTCATTTGCAGTTTCTACCAGGCGTTCAACGAATTGCTGTTGCGAATGACTTGCCTCGGCAATGTCCTGGTAGCCTTTTTCAATGGAAAGCGATGCGTCCGTCAGTTGGTTCAGAGAGTCGTTAATACCACCAAGAGAGGACTGTGTTTTCTGCGCCAGCTGCCGGACTTCGTCAGCCACCACTGCAAAACCGCGCCCTTGCTCGCCCGCTCTGGCAGCTTCAATGGCGGCATTCAGCGCCAGTAAATTGGTTTGATCGGCAATGCCTGAAATAATGGACAGCGCGTCTTTTACCTCATTTACCGAATGGTCCAGCTCTTCGGCGGAGCGTTTGGCCGTTTCGATTGCTTTTTCATTCAGCTCTGAGGCGTCTCTTAATTTAAGAATATGTTGGCGACTCTGTTTCATTGAGTCCTGGGTATCTAGCGCATTCTTTTCCAGAGTATTGGTGCACTGGTTTAACTCTTCAGTTAATTCACTCAGCTCAGTAATACCGTGAATAGTATCCGATGCGGATGACTGCGTATCGGCAGAGGATTGCACAATCTGCTGTAACTCTTGTATTACCCGCTTCAACGCTTCATTAACTACCGTCATTTGCTGAGACTTTTCCTCGTCGCTACGCTGAGTCTGTTCAAGTATGCCGTTAAAGAACCGGGCAATCTCCGCCATCTCGGTGTCACGATCGGCGTTGGGTAAATAGTTGAGTTCCTGCTTAACCAACAAAGTCTCCATGGCATTGCGTAAGCTTCGCAGAGGCGTCAGAACCATGCGTTTAAGTAACACAAAGTTCAGTATGGCGAACACCAACAGCACCGCCACCAAGGCCACAAGACTCAGCTTTATCTGCATCAGGCTGGCTTGCTGATCTTTCAAGAGACTCTGCTCTACCTTTACAGCCAGTGACTGAATGTTGGCAATGTCATCGGAGATTGAAGCAAAGGCTTCACGTCTCGACTGAATAAGCTGTAATGTAGAGGACAGCTCTTTTGGGTACCGCTGAATTAAGCTGTTCATTTCTGAAATGATTTTCGGCCCCAGCTCTTTGGCTTCTCGCGGTACCAGCATCATTGACTGGTCGGGCAGCTCTTCTTTTACACCTAGCTTGGGTAATTGCTGCAGCCGGGCAATTTCTTTTTGCATAGCGGTAAGCACTTGCTCCAGTGCCTGCTCCTCGGCCTCACCATTAGATAAACGTTCCCGCGTATGTACCAGGTCGGCAATTAATAATACTAAGTCGCTACCGATACTTTGGTAACTTTCGGCAGCTGCAGGGTTATTGCTGCTGCCTTTTTGCACGTAGTCAAACAAACGAGATAATTCGTTAAATAAAGACCGCTCGGCATTAACCAGCAAAGCAGCCTCCTGGCCGGAGAGTTTACCTATGGCGCGATAGTCATCAGAAATTCTGCTACGGATATTATCCAGCTGTTCCTGCATAACCGAAGTGGAGGTTAAGTTCAGCGTATCGAGCTGAGCGTTCACTTCATTGACCGAGGCCTCGGCTTGATTCAATAAAAGCGCATTCCCCGATTGCAGATAACCACTGAGCTCGGTTACCACTTCAACCATGAGTTTCTCTTTTATCGATGAATAAATATTCTGCTGTTGTTCAAAGTGCTGTAATTGACTATTAGCCCAAATAAGCACTGACAAAAACACTAACGATAAGCCCAGCAAAGAAAACGACGAAACACGACTAAAGGTTGAAACGCGCATAAATAAGCCCAGTTGGTATCACCCGGACAGCTTAAGACGTTTTTATGACAGCTTAATGAAAAAAGCCGCGACAATTGCCGCGGCTCTGAGGTTTCTCGAGGTATAGAACGCTGTTTTCTTAGAAAGAATAAACCAGTGTAACGGCCGTTTCTGTATCGAGCTTCTCAATACTCTCATCAGCAACATGAGAGTTGTGATTCGCACCCAGAGACACTTTCATAGCCAACGCGCTGTTAATGTTCGCTGACACTGACAGTTCGGCTTTGCTCTTCGTGTTGTCTTCACCAACTTCAGACGACAGTAAAGCACTGAAACGCGAGTTTTCACTGATTTTCCAGTTTAAGCTACCGGCTAAACGCAGAATCATTGAGCCATCGGATTCAACCGGTGGTTCACCTTCAACCTGCACAGGTTTGGTGCGTGAATAACCCGGACCAATTTCGTAATCAGCGTAAATGTCTTCGTCGTAACGATAACGAGCACCATAACCCGTTGCGACAGTAGCTTGATAAGCAAAGCCACTGAATTCATCTTCTTCGTATGAACCGAAGACAAACAATGAATCGCGACTGTCAGGATCAAACTTATAGTTGCTCTGCGCCGAAATAAATATCCGGTCTGCAGTTTCGTTCATTTCACCTGTATCCTGATCTTTCTGCTCAGAGGTGTAATAATCGAATACGCCTTTATGGCGCCAGTTCTGCACGTCCCGCGATGCGGTAAACTTGCCTTTAAGACTTTCTGTTTCAGTGTTACCTGAGGTGTAAAGCAGGCCGAATTCGGCACTGGCTTCCCACTCTTCTACGGTTTCAGTATCAATGTCGTCAGCATCGTCAAACATAAACGTTTGCGCACTTGCTGCAACCGGTAAAAACAAACTAGCGAATAATAAAGAAAGTCGCACACTAACCTCGTATCTGTATCTTTTATAAAGTTCTTAATTACTTAACTATGGCGTCTAATTCGCCGTTTTCGTAACGTTGGAACATTGTTTCTAAATTAATTGGCTTTATTTTACTCGCCATACCCGCGCAGCCAAAGGCTTCGTAGCGCGCGCGACAAATATCTTCCATCGCTTTGGTTGCCGCGGTAAAGAATTTGCGCGGATCAAAGTTTGACGGATTCTCGGCCAAATGACGACGAATAGCACCCGTTGAAGCCAAACGTAAATCGGTATCGATGTTCACTTTACGCACACCATGTTTGATACCTTCCTGAATTTGTTCAACCGGTACACCATAGGTTTCCGGAATTTCGCCGCCAAATTCGTTAATAATTTTCAGCCATTCCTGCGGTACAGATGATGAGCCATGCATAACTAAGTGTGTACCCGGAATGCGACGATGAATCTCTTTAATGCGGTCAATGGCTAAAATATCGCCTGTTGGTGGACGAGTAAACTTGTAAGCACCGTGTGACGTACCGCAGGCAATTGCCAGCGCGTCAACGTTGGTGGCTTTAACAAATTCCGCCGCTTCTTCAGGGTCGGTCAGCAGTTGTTCGTGTGACAACTTACCTTCAGCACCAACACCGTCTTCTTCACCAGCTTCACCGGTTTCCAGTGAGCCCAGACAACCCAGCTCACCTTCAACAGAAACACCACAAGCGTGTGCCATTCCTACGGTTTGTCTGGTTACTTTTACATTGTAATCGTACTCTGCAGGCGTTTTGCCATCGTCCAGCAATGAGCCATCCATCATTACCGAGCTAAAGCCCAGTTGGATAGAACGCTGACATACCGCCGGAGAAGTACCGTGATCCTGGTGAACAACCACCGGAATATGGGGCCATTCTTCAACCGCAGCCTGAATTAAGTGGCGCAGGAATGGTGCACCGGCGTACTTACGAGCACCAGCTGAGGCCTGCACGATAACCGGGCTGTCAGTGGCATCGGCGGCTTGCATAATTGCGCGCATTTGCTCTAAGTTGTTGACGTTAAACGCCGGTACGCCGTAATCGTGTTCTGCGGCATGGTCTAGTAACTGTCGTAATGACACCAGGGCCATAAAAATACTCCTTAATTAAAAAACTTGTGTTCAGGCGTCGTTAGCCCGTTCTTGTAAAATAGCAACGGCTGGTAATGTTTTACCTTCGAGGAATTCAAGGAATGCCCCACCACCTGTCGAGATATAACTAATCTTATCAGCGATAGCGTATTGATCAATTGCTGCTAAAGTGTCGCCACCTCCGGCAATTGAAAACGCATCGCTTTGCGCAATCGCTTCGGCTATGGTTTTTGTACCATGCCCAAATTGCTCAAATTCAAAAACACCTACCGGCCCGTTCCAGACAATGGTTCCTGCGTTTTTCAGCATAGCCGCTAATTGCTCTGCGGTGTCAGGGCCAATATCAAAAATCATATCGTCGTCAGCAACAGCATTAACGGCTTTAGTTTCTGCCTTGGCTTCTGCGCTGAACTCTTTACCTGTTACTACATCGACAGGTAATGGAATGTCGCCGCCTTTAGCTTTTGCCTGCGCCATTAAACGGTTAGCTTCGTCGGTTAAGTCCGCTTCGTAAAGCGACTTACCCACATTATGGCCTGCCGCCGCAACAAAAGTGTTCGCAATACCGCCGCCCACAATTAACTGGTCAACAACACCGGACAAGGACTCTAATACCGTCAGTTTTGTCGATACTTTAGAACCACCGACAATAGCCACTAACGGGCGCTTCGGATTTTCCAGTGCTTTGCCTAAAGCTTCTAATTCGCCGGCCAGCAAAGGCCCTGCGCAGGCAACGGGGGCGTATTTAGCCACACCATGAGTGGATGCCTGAGCACGATGTGCGGTACCAAACGCGTCCATTACATAGACATCACATAAGCTGGCTAATTTTTTAGCAAGCTCGTCATTATTCTTCTTTTCGCCAACATTAAAGCGGACATTCTCAAAAACTACCAGTTCTCCGGCCTTTAGTTCAATACCGTCGAGGTAGTCTTTACATAAGCGTACCGGGCAATCCAGCACTTCTTGTAAGTAATCAACAACGGGTTGCAGCGAAAACTCTTCGTCGTACTCGCCTTCAGTTGGACGACCCAGATGAGACATTACCATGACTTTAGCGCCAGCTTTCAACGCTTGCTGAATGCTGGGCAGTGCGGCTTTTAAACGCGCGTCGGAAGTGACTTTTCCGTTTTTAACCGGAACGTTTAAATCTTCCCGAATAAGTACTCGCTTGTTACTTAAATCCAAATCAGTCATAGCAATGACAGACATGCGATATCCTCTCTAAGCTTAATGTTCTGTTTGTTCAGCCATCGTTTTTGCTGTGTCCAGCAAGCGATTCGCAAAACCCCATTCGTTGTCGCACCAGCACAGCAGCTTAACCAGCCGCTTGTGACTAACACGGGTTTGCGTGCCATCAACAATGGATGAATGTGGGTCATGGTTAAAATCTATTGAGACTAAAGGCTCTTCGGTGTAATCCAGTATACCCGCCAGCTGCCGCTCGCTCTGCTCACGTAAAACCTGATTAATTTGCTCAATAGTGGCGTCGCTGTTTAACGTAACGCTTAAATCCATAGCTGTAACATTGGTCGTAGGCACGCGTACGGCTATGGCCTCGAACCGCCCTTCTAAGTGCGGCAGTATTCGTTCAATACCGCGCGCCAAACGGGTATCCACCGGAATAATAGAACGTCCGGCGGCACGAGTCCGTCTCAAGTCAGGATGGTATGCATCAATAACCTGCTGGTCGTGCATAGCCGAGTGAATGGTCGTAATAGCACCGGAGTCTATCCCAAACGCATCGTCCAGTACTTTAATGACCGGCACAATGCAGTTTGTTGTGCAGGAGCCGTTCGATACCACTTTATGGTCAACGGTGAGTTCTTTTTCATTCACGCCATAAATTGCGGTGAAATCAACGTCCGGCTTGCCGGGATGAGAAAACAACACTCGTTTTACGCCTTGCTGCAGATAAAGCTGACCGTCGGCCTGACTGCCAAATACACCGGTACAATCAACAACAAAATCGACCTCATGAGCGCGCCAGTCAATGGCTTCAATCTCGGTCTGATGAGTTAAAGCGATATCATCTCCGGCAACCGTCAGCGCATCGCCCGACTGTGTTACCTTTTCTCCAAAACGACCGTGGCTTGAGTCGTATTTAAGCAAATGCGCTATCGCTTCCGACGCCGCAGGCTCGTTAATAAGCACTACCTGTACGCTGTCGCGATAGCCGTTTTCGTATAGCGCACGCAAAAAGCTCCGGCCAATGCGGCCGAAACCATTAATCGCAATACGAGCCGGTTCGCTCATTTAAGCTCCCAACAAACGTTTAGCGGCAGCCACAGTGTTTTCTGTGGTAATGCCAAAGTGTTTGTATAAGTCGCCGGCCGGAGCAGATTCACCAAAGGTTGTCATGCCAACGACTTCACCATTAAGCCCAACGTATTTGTACCAGAAGTCGGCAATACCGGCTTCAACGGCAACGCGGCGAGTCACGCTGGATGGCAGTACCGACTCTTTGTATTCAATATCCTGAATATCAAACACATTGGTCGATGGCATAGAAACAACGCGAACCTTGTGCCCCTCATCAGTCAGTTGCTCAAAGGCGTTAACAGCTAAGTCAACTTCAGAACCTGTCGCAATTAAAATAACGTCCGGCTCGCCGTCACTGTCTTTCAGCACATAACCACCACGGGCAATGTTCGTTAACTGGTCGTCATTGCGCTCTTGCTGCTGCATGCCCTGACGGCTGAACACTAACGCCGAAGGGGTTTTACTGCTTTGTACTGCGGCTCCCCAGGCTACGGCTGTTTCAACCTGGTCACACGGACGCCAGCACTGCAGGTTTGGTGTTTGACGTAAGTTAGCCAGTTGCTCGACCGGCTGGTGCGTCGGCCCGTCTTCACCCAAGCCTATAGAGTCGTGAGTGTAAACAAAAATACTGGGCTGCTTCATAAGCGCAGACATACGCACGGCGTTGCGCGCGTATTCCATAAACATCAGGAAGGTAGCGCCATAGGCTTTAAAGCCGCCGTGCAAAGTAACGCCATTCATTATGGCAGACATGCCAAACTCGCGGACTCCGTAGAACACATAGTTACCACTGGCGTCATCGGCAGTAATACCTTTTGCGTCGTTCCATAAGGTTAAGTTTGAGCCAGCTAAGTCGGCGGAGCCGCCTAGCAGTTCCGGTAGTTTAGGACCGAATTCATTCAGTACGTTCAGTGAGGCTTTTCGAGTCGCTACCGCTTCAGGGCTGCTCTGTAACTGCTTCGCGTAATTGTGCACCGTATTCTCAAACCCTTCAGGCAGTTCGCCGTTTAAGCGACGCTTCAGTTCTTTTGCCAGCTGCGGATATTCCTGCTCATACGCAACCCAGCGCTTATTCCAGGAGGACTCAACTGCTGCGCCTTTATCCACCGCAGACCATTTTTGGTAAACATCGGCCGGTACTTCAAAGGCTTGGTGCGGCCAGTTCAATTGCTTACGCGCAGCAACAATTTCGTCGTCCCCCAGCGGGGCACCATGGCAGCTTTCAGAACCTTGTTTGTTCGGTGCGCCATAGCCAATTACCGTTTTGCAGATAATAAGAGTCGGTTTGTCGTCATTCGCACGGGCTTCATCAATCGCACGGGTTATGGCAGCTGAATCGTGTCCATCAACTTTATTAATTACGTGCCAGCCGTAAGACTCAAAACGTTTTGCGGTATCGTCGGTAAACCAACCTTCTACTTCGCCGTCAATGGAAATGCCGTTGTCATCGTAAAAGGCAATGAGCTTACCTAAGCCTAAAGTGCCGGCCAGAGAGCAAACTTCGTGCGAAATGCCTTCCATCAAACAGCCGTCGCCCAGGAAAGTGTAGGTGTGGTGATCAACAATTTCATGGTTGTCGCGGTTAAATTGCGCAGCCAGTACTTTCTCGGCCAGCGCCATACCCACGGCATTTGCAAGTCCCTGGCCCAGCGGCCCGGTAGTGGTTTCTACACCAGGGGTGTAGCCGTATTCAGGGTGACCCGGGGTTTTTGAGTCTAACTGACGGAATTGTTTAATGTCTTCAATGCTCAGGTCATAACCGGACAGATGCAATAGCGAATAAATTAGCATTGACCCGTGTCCGTTCGATAACACAAAACGGTCGCGATCAGCCCAGCCTGGGTTATGAGGGTTATGTTTTAAATAATCACGCCAGAGAACTTCTGCGATATCCGCCATACCCATGGGCGCTCCGGGGTGGCCTGACTTGGCCTTCTGAACCGCATCCATACTAAGCGCGCGGATGGCATTGGCGAGATATTGACGTTCTGACATGAAAAACCCCCTGGAAGATGAAGAGCAACTTGCGATGCGCGTATTCTCCACATTTCAGGGGGTACAAGCAAATTTATAGGCAATATTTTGTTTAAATATCAGCCTGTAAATCGGCAGCTTTGTCGGTTTGTTCCCACGGCAGGTTGTCCCGGCCAAAATGCCCGTATGCCGCTGTCTGTTTATAGATTGGGCGTTCCAGGTCAAGCATTTTGATTAATCCGTATGGACGCAAGTCAAAATGACGACGAACCAGCGCAATTAATTGCTCTTCTGAGTGCTTAGACGTACCAAAGGTGTCGATGCTAATAGAGGTTGGCTCAGCCACACCAATAGCATAGGAAATTTGCAGCTCGCAACGTTCAGCCAGACCCGCAGCGACCAGGTTCTTAGCAACATAACGCGCAGCATAAGCCGCACTGCGGTCAACTTTTGACGGGTCTTTACCCGAGAAGGCGCCGCCGCCATGACGCGCCATGCCGCCATAGGTATCGACAATAATCTTACGCCCGGTCAGCCCGCAGTCGCCCATAGGCCCGCCGACCACAAAACGGCCGGTTGGGTTAATGTGAAACTGTGTGTCTTTTGAAACCCATTGCTCCGGCAATACAGGCTTGATAATTTCTTCCATCACGGCTTCGCGCAGCGTTTCCTGAGTAATGTCTTCTCTGTGCTGAGTGGAGAACACGACAGTATCAATGGCAACAGGCTTACCGTTTTCATAAACGAAGGTCAGCTGACTTTTCGCGTCCGGACGCAACCAGTCCAGTGTACCGTTATTGCGTACTTCCGACTGACGCTGCATAACCCGGTGCGCGTAAGTAATAGGAGCAGGCATTAAAACTGAGGTTTCGTTTGAGGCATAACCAAACATTAAGCCCTGATCACCGGCGCCCTGCTCTTCCGGGTTAGCACGGTCAACGCCCTGATTGATATCACCACTTTGCTTACCAATGGCATTTAAGACAGCACACGAAGCACCATCAAAACCCATGTCAGAGTGTCGGTAACCAATATCTTTTACGGTTTGACGCGCCAAGTCTTCGACATCAACCCAGGCCTTTGTCGAAATTTCACCACCAACCAGTACCATGCCGGTTTTCACGTAGGTTTCACAAGCAACACGGGCTTTAGGATCTTTTGCTAAAATTGCATCTAAAACTGCATCGGATATCTGGTCGGCAATTTTGTCCGGATGCCCTTCGGACACTGACTCTGAGGTAAACAGGTGACGTGACATATGCCCACTATTCCTTAATTTTAATGAAATCGTTTAATACTGGTTGCATAATGTAACCGA
>Ga0207897_100204_pt1 | contig 25313 bp, 27 predicted proteins | sample LinPmetageLP42_FD_184054 | JGI IMG/M metagenome (GOLD analysis project Ga0207897, IMG submission 184054) | Marine viral communities from the Pacific Ocean - LP-42 (SPAdes) | ecosystem: Environmental > Aquatic > Marine > Oceanic | place: Pacific Ocean | collected 2010-08-27
TCACGGCTTGGAGGGTAGAATCGGTCATGGCGTATCCATCCTATGCTGGTTGTGATCTGGCGTGATCAATCAGCAGGATACGCCACCCTTCCTTCTGCCCTCCATACACAAGACTTGAGCTTAACTCGTCTTCCCTTTGGTAATTGTGTTGACCGGGTAAGACATAAGGATGCCAAGCCTCTAAGTTCTGGGAACCGGATCGGCAGGCAGCCAAGCGCCCATAGTTTGCTACGGTTAGCACTCAGCATGAGAAATAGGGGGAGGGGGGGATGACAGCCAGCAATCGTCGGCATATCACGCTCAGACTGCGGCATAGCGGCCAGACACCGGTGGAATTTCAGCTGAAGGCTGGCGGAGACCTCAGAGCTGCTTGCCATGACGCCTGGCGCCGTTACAGAGCGAGGCTTGCGCAAATGCCCGGGTACTTCGACGCTCGCCGAGAGGTAGTGCGCCTGGAGCGTGCGCGTGCGGAAAAGGTGGCGGCGGTTACTGCATCTTCCCCAAGAGCGAGACTTCGTCGCCAGGGATACAGTGATCTGCAGGCGGCACTGATCTGGGGCCGTGACATCCTCGACGCTCGGGCTGAGGTGCTTCCCATTCAGCCCCAGATAGCACACCTGACGATGCCAGATAGCCTGGTGCTGGAGGTTGGGGCACAGGATCTCTGGGGAAACTGCTGGTTGTCGCCAACGGGCAGAGGAGAGGTGAGCATTACCCGTGATCTACGCATCTCCGGGGCTCGGCCGGTGCCCGACTGGTCTGCACTGCAGCAGGCGGTTGAGGAGTGCGCGACAACCAGTCATGTTCAATCGTGGCTGCGAGGTCTGCTTTGGACAGATTGAGACGGCAGGGTTGATGAGAGCATTAGATATCGAGGACGCGCTGGGGGCATGGCTCAAAGGTGAACTCAACTGCAATCACTTTGCGCTTGTCGAGGATCGTCTTCATGTTGACCCTCAGTGCCTCTTGAGTCTCCAGCTCTGCAATAGCAGGTTTGAGGATCGATTGTTTGAAGTTGCTGAACCGCTTCTGGGATGTCGGTGAAGCTTCCATCGCGTGATGCAGATCAGCTATCGGGATGCGGAGGCGTTTCGTGTCCTTGAATTGCATCAATAACTCAAGAAGCCGCCATGAGGCCATAGAACGCAGCCCTGAGGCCTGAGCCAGGTGGTATGAGGTGAAGCTATTGCTGAGTTCCAGCAAATGGGGAGCAATGCGCTCGGAGAATTTCAGCTCAATCTCACCTTCACCCTCGGTATATATTGCTTCGTCGACCCAGCGAAACTCTATTGAGTCTTTATTGCCGCGACTGTTCGTTGTGAACAGGGTCAGCTTTCGATCCATTAATGTTGCACAGCTCTTTTGCATCTTCTTGTAGAGACTGTGGTCAGTGTAAAGCTCAAAGTCATCGATGAAGTCTTTCACTCGGATCCGCACCCGGCGGTGATCCTCCGAGATAGCGGCTCGGCTATCCAATTTGGAGATGCTGTACGCGATGATGCGTTTTTCGTTCAGGCTTAGCCGATGAGCTGAACGTGTCAGTTCATTGCTCATCGATACTCTCGGCGTGCCTTTGTGCTTTACCACCAGATCGCTACTCATCAGTGCACCTGAACACAAGAAATATTAATGATGTGAGTCTGGCACAACCGATACGAGCGTCCAAAGTTATTGAAGGTCTTGTTTTTTTGGTTTGTGAAACAGGTTTGTATGCATCTGTCGAAGTCTGCCAAAGCCTTATCTCATGCGGTCTACAGGGCACATATGGCATTGATGAAGGCATTCCAATGCGGGTCGGAGGCATCCTAAAGCGGGTATAAGGCATCCTAAAGCGGGTCGGAAGGCATTCCAAAGCGGGTCGGTTCCACAGGATGTGAACAGGTTATATACAGGTTTATGCACAAATATTTTTTAAATCTCACCCGCTTTACGATGCCTTTCGCAGTTGAAACCGGAATTTCTCACCCGCTTTACGATGCCTTCGTGCTGACTGCCCGGCCATTGACCCGCTTTACGATGCCTTCGTGCTGACTGCCCGGCCATTGACCCGCTTTACGATGCCTTTGCCAAGCCTCTGGCGCCGATCTCACCCGCTTTAGGATGCCGTTGCCCGGCTGCGGGGCCAGTTTCACCCGCTTTGGGATGCCCTGGGCAGGTCGTGCCGCCGATCTCACCCGCTTTGGGATGCCGTTGCCCGGCTGCGGGGTCGATCTCACCCGCTTTGGAATGCCGTTGCCCGGCTGCGGGGCCGTTATCACCCGCTTTGGAATGCCCTTGCCCGGCTGTGGGGGCCGATCTCACCCGCTTTGGGATGCCGTTGCCCGGCTGCGCGGTCGATCTCACCCGCTTTGGGATGCCGTTGCCCGGCTGTTGGGGCGATCTCACCCGCTTTGGGATGCCGTTGCCCGGCTGTTGGGGCGATCTCACCCGCTTTACGATGCCTTCGCGCATCTTGGCAGGCCACTGACCCGCTTTACGATGCCTTCGCGCATCCTGGCAGGCCACTGACCCGCTTTACGATGCCTTCGCGCATCTTGGCAGGCCACTGACCCGCTTTACGATGCCTTCGCGCATCCTGGCCGGCCACTGACCCGCTTTTCGATGCCCTTGGCAGTCCGTGCTACCGGTCTCACCCGCTTCAGGATGCCGTTGCCCGGCTGTGGGGCCGATATCACCCGCTTTGGGATGCCTTCGCGCTGCATGAATGACCATCGACCCGCTTTGCGATGCCCTGGGCAGGCCTCTGGCTCCGATCTCACCAGCTAGGCGATACCTTTGCCAAGCACAGTCTGGTTAGCTGAGGCGGGGGTCGCGGCGATATGACACGATTTTCGAGGCTGTCGATGGCCTTAGGGCTACTGAGGATGGCATTGACGGGCATTAGCTGATACTCGCTGCTGCCCGTGTGCCTGGTGAAGCTACAAAATGAGTGACAAGGAGGGGGAGTGGCAGTCATGCCCCACCTCGGGGCATGACTAAAGTACGGTTTATTCAGCTTTCGCTATACCGCTCGATTCCCGTGACTTTCATCCCGGGGATTCTGCTATCACTCACATTCGTACTGACCTGCTTTTCCATTATCCGATAAGCGGTATCAAAGCCGGTCAGTGGCTGCTCGTAATAGATGGCCGAATCCGGCATATCGATCGACATGCGCAAAGTGTTACCGCGGGACAAGGCCTTCAAGAAGTCCTTGGCGTAGTTCTCATCCATGGCGACTCTGATGAAGCGAGAAGCACGGGACTCGTTCTTGATATCTCGTGGTGCCGTATAGAGCAGGACAGGATCCCCATCATCAATGCGGACGTTGATTCGTGTGCCTTCGGGCAGCGTCTTCTTGACCTTACGAGACTCATACGTCATGTAATACCCAGCACCAGCCCCCATTTCATTGGACAGCACATAGCCGGTCCCAAACGTCACGGTCGTGGGAAACTGCGGGGACGCTACCTCGCTTTGCCCGGGGGTGGTCAATGAGACGGTGCACATCAGATCCGCGTCCATGCTTCCGTAAGCACAGTTGGACTGCCAGGTTGCCTGCTCGTCGTGAGCCACATCTTGTGCTGCGGCCACTCCCCCGACAGGCGTCAGGGCAGCGGTGGTGAGCCCGAGCATCCATGCACATCTGATGGCTTTGTTTGATTTACTTCTTCGCATTACCGTCCTCCTTGGCGTTGGCTTGTTCTGCAAGCAGTTTGGATTGTTCTGCAAGCAGATTGTATTGACCCTGTAGCATGGCCATCTCCACAAGGCTCTTCTCTTTCTGCTGTTGAAGCGCTGTGATCTGAGATTTGGCGCTTTCAAGCTCCTGTTTCAGGCCGCTATTCTGGCTCTCTGAGGTTTCGAGGCGGTACTGGAGGTTGGCCATCGATTCCTTCAGGCTATTGATCTCCTTCTCGGCTGCCGTGGTGCGATGTCTCGCATCACCTAGTGCCGCCTCCAGGCTGACCTGCTGCTTCTGGGCATCCTCGAGATGGCGAAGGTGCGTCTGATTCGCTGTCTGGACGGTGAGAACTTCCGCGCGCTCGCGCTCTAGTGAAGCCTTCATCTCATCGGCATATTCCCGAGCAGCAGCGGCTTTCGCCTGAGCCTGCTCCGCAGACTTCTCAATGGATTCCATGAGTTCCAGTTCGGACGTAGCTTCTTGCAACTCCGCCTTACAGCCGGCTAGCTCGACCTCGAGCGCAGTAATCGAAGTGGCCCGCACCTGAAGTTCTTCGGTAAGCGACTTTTCCGTGTCTTGGTGGGCCCGCCTGGATACCCGGAGATCTTCATTCAGAGTGCTTACCTCCCGCTCCCAGGCTTGGGTTTCGCTCTCCATGGCTGCCTTGAGGCGATCGACCTCATTGCGCAAAAGGACATTCTCGTCCTGGGAAATAGAATAGGCCTCGGTCCAGACTTGCTGAGCGATGCGCTGGAACATCTCAGAAATGGTTGGTGGGACAATGATGTGCTCGGCTGAGGCCTGCTGTTCTTTCCATTCACGGAGCAGGGGCGAGATCTTGCTAAAGCTGCCCCGGCCCAGTTGCTCACGAACATTATGGTTGGACGGCTGCACCCCCATCGATTTCAGCTTGTCCGCGATGCTGAACACTCGGCTGCGCAGAATTTCATCCGCGGTCATTGGGGTCGGTTCGAGTGTTGCCGGGGACGATTCAGGGCTCTGATCAGGCTCGCCGGCACAGTCGAGGGCGGCATTCTGCGCATCCGCATTCTCAGCAGGTTCCTCATCCATCCCCTCAAGTTCCCCGGGATCGTCATCATGAGCTCCGGCTGGCGGAACAGGCAAACCGGGATCTCGCAGCTCAGAAAGCTCTGATGGCATTTCTGGGAGATCGTCCTGCGCTTCTTCAGGCGAGTCGTCAATCATGAGGTAGCTCCTGTAACAGCGATAATGGGTTACAGCCATTACAGGATCTCATGCTCGATGGGAGCCCAACTTCCTCCAGAAGCCTGGCGACTGGCAGGTCTTCGCCTAGCAGTTGGCGGTGCTCAATGATCCGGCGGAAGATGTTACAACTCGGCATGGTCAGAAGAGCATCGGCTGCGGCCTCGATCCCCAGCTTGCGTGCTTCACTGTACCTGCCAATCGCACGGGTATATGCCATCTCGAAAGAGCTTCGCTTTCCGACGCTGTAGAGTCGATGGGAAGGGCTTTCGTTGGTCTTGTCGACGAAAAAGGCGGCGGAGTAGTAGGTCTTCCTCTCCCCGCGAACCGTTTTTCGGTGGCGCATGATATCGGCCCGCAAGCCGGGCAGTATGTGGCCGACGCAGCCTTTGCTGCCCCCAAGGCCCCTATGCTCTCCTGGCTTCAATACGCGCGACCGTTCCGGTTCATGTCGAACGCCGGCGACGAGCTTCTGACACAGCGTGTCTACCAGCGGTGGAAGATCTAACTGCGGCCAGTCCTCTGCACGCAGAAGGAACTCCAGCCCCTCATTACGCGGGTTCTGATTGGCGAGACAGGTCACCTTGTACCCTCTGATCTCCTGTCGAACCAGGATGCCCCGATAGGCGAAGTTGAAGCCGTGTTGTGATCCCGGGTCGGCTACCTCAAGCGATCTCGATTCCACTGCTGTGTCATGAAGTGTGTCAGCTGCCATTGTGATGCCCTCATATCTGCTGGTTCGAGTATCAAACATCGGTCTCGATCACAGTACGCGGGCTTCAAGTTCTGGGAAGGCATTCTACAAGTCGGGAGCGCCGTGCAGCAGACAGACTAAATTCTGCCCCATTATAGGGCTTGGGTATTTAAAATGAGATTGTTCTAGCGTCATTTTATCAATAATGTTATTTATCAATATAGCTGGTGGCTTAAAATTATGAGTGCCGCTTTACGTTAGTAAAACGTGAGTCTATATGATGAGATCTGACGCTGCTTTATGGGAAGTGCTTCTGAATCTGTTGCTCAGCCCCCTTATGTGGGGGCTAGTAGTGCTTGGGGCGATGTCACTATTCGCGCACTGGCTAGATAGCCCCAAGGGGCGCGGCTGGCGGGGAGAGCGTGCCGTTCGCAGGATATTGGCGAAGCTGGACGCGGAATCCCATACCGTATTCCATGATCTGACCTTGGAAACGGAACATGGCCTCACGCAAATAGACCACCTTGTCGTCTCGGGAGAGGGTATCTGGGTCATTGAGACCAAGACAATGCGAGGACTCCTCAAAGGGGATCAGCATGGCCGCTTTTGGTATCAGATCCTGGGGAAATCGGCGCGCCGGTTCCAGAACCCGCTGCGCCAGAATTACCGTCATGTGCGCGCGGTTCAGGAGGTTACGGGGTTGGCCAAGGAGGCTGTTCATTCCGTCGTGGTCCTGGCCGGGTCTGCCAAGTTTGATGGCGATATGCCCGATAATGTCGTTTACACGAAGCGGCTTTTGGCCTACCTGATGGTGGTCGGAGTCACTGATCATCGATTGGAAGCAGCTGAAAGAAGCAAGGCAGTACACGCAATTGAGGAAAACCGTCTGCCGCCCGGTCGTGCTACCAACCGGCGCCACCTTGCAGAGCTTGAGAAGCGCTTTGCGAATAAATGAGTGAGATATCATAGGGCGATAATCAGAGCGGGGTGCCAATGAACAATCATTATCTAGACCACTATGACAATGACTGGATTACCGACGAGGGTAGCAAAGTTTCCAGGGGGCTCAATGGGCTTATAGCCGCTGCAAAAACTCAGTATTTGGTAGTCACCCAAGAGTTAGTTAGTCTATCTCTTCGGAAGTCATATGCCGCCATTGCCGATGACATACATTGCGGTAATGTCAGTACAGTGAACAAAATCTGCGCCCTGGCGGATATGGATGGAAGGGATGGGCTCTTCATGAAATATATAGAGCTGATGCTACCTGTTCACTACTGCGTTAAAAAAAGAAACTTGTCCCCTATTATCAACGGCCACCCATGGGAAAGTCGTTTCTTTATATTTTCAGAAGAGAAAATGATTAATTGCCTTTCGTGGTATAGTGCTGATAACTATATTGACTACGATACATTTCGAAAAGTTTATTACCTAAGTGCGGGAAACACCTTGTTTCCGTTAATGTTTTTGAGTTATCACTATAAAACAGTAGATTGGCGCACGAAGATTACTTGTTTAAATCGATTGCCCCGAAAGGAAGTTAGGCAGATAAAGACCGTGCTTTCCTATGCTGCCCTTGATGAACCGCTTTTGTCATATTATGGCTATTTTGTGAATGGAAGACTTGCGTCATTAGTAGAGCGGCGCTCTGCACTGAACGAACTAATTAGCGCCGATTTACTGGCTGACCGAGATATAATGGTGTCTGATTCGATGCTAAAAAGGCTGGGTCCAGGGGATACTTTAAAGCGATACAGTTGTGTGATTAACTTTATGCAAAAGCACCTCGGGAAACACTGTTCTGGAGCGAGGAGGTATATCCCACGTGCGCACATTCAGGCATGGAGGGACGATATCCAGTATTTAGAGATGCGAAAATCGACAATGGCAGAGGAATATAGCCATTGTGTATAAAAGTTGTATGCCGCTGTTGCAGCGGCATACAGTTCAAGCGTGTTAAAACACAAGATCAGCAATAAAAGTGTCAAGTTCGTCTTTCGGTATTGTAAATAAAAATGCATCGTTTGCTACCGCAACTATATTGGTTGGCTCGCCTTTAGCATCTCTTCTTATCACTATGTTTAGAGGGTGATACCACGACAGATCATCTGGAGCAGACTTGTCTATCGGCCCATTCACCTCACTCGCGGCAGCGCGTAATTCAGCTTCTGAATGATAGAAATGACCGCTCCCTAGCTTTTCTCGATTGACCCGAATCCCGTCTGAGATAATAAAATAAACACCGTAACGGTTAAGGAAATAACAGGGCTCACCGTGTATTTCGCGTGCTTGCATACTCATGTGATATTCCTCGAATGCTTACAGTAACTGAAATGGCATCACCACTATAAGTCACCCGAGCGGTCTGCCAAGGCAGTTTACCGATTCGGCAAGATCAAAAAGAAATGCCGCTATTTCTAGCGGCATTTTTGTTTAAGCAGCGACTTATGGCAGATTTAGGTTAGCGCTGTGGTGAGATAACGATTCTGAATGGCATAGTCCATTAGCCGCTCTCGCCACTGCTCCGGGGAAACGTTCTCGTGGATCTCGCGCATATCCGCCACCAGGAAGCCATGCGCCTCAGGGACGAATCCCGCGATACACAGCTCCCCCCACGTTGACCCTTCAATCAAGGGCGTATATTCGGCATCTGAGATCAAGCAGCCCCCCGGACACTTCTTCCCACCCTCCCCGCGGTAGGCCGACTGCCCTGTGCTGGGGTTCACTGAACGAGAAGCTTGTGCCAGTAGGTGACGGGCCATCTGATCGAAGACGGCCTGCGGTCTCGCATAGCTCATCGTGCGTAGTGTGATCGAGTGCATGTCCTGTGCCTTACCAGGTGAAGTGAGTGAAGCCCTCCAAGACTGGGCCATCCCGGTCCAGTAGAAGCCATTCATGATCGGTGGTCTGGGCCTTCTCCACGAGCGCTGCCAAGTAGGATAAGCCGAGCTCGTTGATGGATTCGAGATTCTCTTGTGTTGCCGATACCATCGCCCCCACATCGCGTGAGTAGCCCACAATGCTCTGGAACACGATCAATCTGTCGATCTTGAGCATTTCCGCCTGTGGCAGATGTGACGTGCTCACCACGAGCAGCTTCTCCGTGTCCAACAGCGGGGCAGTGGTGGCTTGGTTCAGCTGAGTGACAAAGTGGTCCGACAGATGAAGATCCTGGATGGTGTCCAGCAGCTCCTCTCCCACGGTTTCTGGTCGTAGCTCACAGGCCATGTCCAACACAGCGCCAAGACATGTCCATTCTGCCAGCGTCAGGGTAACGGTGATGGGGGCATTGGCTGAAGATGAGGTGTTCACTGTCTCTTCTCCTTTCCGGCGGCTAACCGGCGATGCGAGATGGTATGTGTCATGTCTGGGCGTTGCCGAGACTTACCGTCGACGTTACCCGGGCTCACAATTCAGGGAAGGGGATTTACGATCGAGCAGCCTCCGCGCTCAGCGGCTCATAAATCGCTTTCAAGTGTCCCCGTATCTGCATCCGGCGCAACGCGGCATACATCAACTGCGTTTCGCATGTCGTGTTGCCATTGAACGGCTTGTGGCTGCGCCATTGAGCATTCGTTGGCACCCCATGCACTTTCTGGACTTTGCGGCCATGTGCATATAACAGCCCCCATCCATCCGGTAGCTCTTCAGGGGATATGAGACCCGGTGGGCACATCATGAAACGCCAGTCGCCCATGCCGGCGGTGGGGTCGACGCGGAACGGTTTTTTTCGATCTGCCAGGAAGTCGGCCCGTGAAGTTTTGCACTCCACCAGGATGGAGACCTCGTGGCGCCATCCAATGGCATCTGGCTGCTCACCAGTGGTCGTCATGCCCCGAAAGCGATCATCGAAGACCACGCCACAGTTTTCGCGTTTGAGCCATGCAGCGGCTTTCTGGACGAGTTCGTCATGCGTCATCGGTTTCTCCTGCTTGAGTCGTGTCACTCATGGCGGCAGTTGAGAGCCCTCTATGTGCCTTGGCCATCGCAGTAAAGACTGCGCACATGATTTCAAATGTTTCCGTGACAAACGGCCACTCTCGATCACCTGCTGCCAAGACACTGCCCTGAACGATTAAATGACGCATCGAGAAAAGCAGGCGACAGGGCATCACATAGATATCGATAACATCGCCATCAGAATTCAGAGCACGGAAGTCATGGTGTCCAAGATCAAGTGCAAACTCGGTTGCGTAATCGATTTCACTTATAGCAAATCCTGCTCTACACAATGACTCGAAGAGCGAAGCGGTGAGTTCTACTTCAATATATGCGATGTCGGGAAAGTCAGAAGCTTGGCCTTCTTTTCTAATGCTCGCGCGCATTGGCCTGAGAAAAGTGCCACGTTCAACGTTGCTAGACATAGCTGTTTCGCTCCGTAATGGGTTCGCTTTCCACATTACACGCGCCCAGCGATCTGCCAACCAGTTCTACAGAAAGAGAACATAGGAGAGGGTTGCCAAAGATGGAAGGTATGTTAGTTGGGCACAAGCGCTGATTCGTAGAAGTCGCACCTATTAGACAGCCAGAGAAGATAACTACTCGCTTAGATCTATCTCGTAAGCGTCAGCAAACTCCTCGTGCGGAATAAGCCGTGTCCCCCATGCTAGTCCAGTGGTTAAATTAATACCAAGGTAAAAAATACCATATCGAGTGATAGTCACTTTGCACAGTTGGTTTGATTTAGGACACTTCAACCCCTGTGAGTCGATCAAGTCAAACGTGTCATCCATATCATCAATTTCAATATATTCATCCTCTTCGTTTTCGAATTCATGTATTTCCAAGAAAAGCTGAAGGTCAAGAATGCTTTCCAAGTACGCTTCAATAGGGAAGTTGACAAGGATCGTGACAGCGTCACAGTTTTGCACTGCACATTCTGTTTCTGGGTCCCAGAGCACCAGCTTTTTGGTGTAATACTTCATGTCGCACCCCGCTCATATTATTAATTTTTTTACAATCATGGTCTCGTTGCTATTACCAATAGAATAGTCCGGCCAGAGCATCATGGGAAACTATTTGCCGGTTATATGACATAACGTCCTACGCCCAAGCTTTTTTATAGACTGAACCCACTATTATTCCGCCTCAAATAACAGTCGGGCGCTAAGATCCTTCATGGTTTCCAGTTCACGGCTGGAGAGAGGGATCTTGGCTTCGACGTTTTTCGGCACATGATGGTAGGAGGACGGATAGTCGTTGTGAGGCCCCACCACGCAAAGAGAGAACGACTCCGGGAAGCCATATGGTTTCGGGGAGGCTGACCATGGGACCGATGTCCCCGGCAGGGCAGGGGCCGCACAGCCACCTTGGCTCAGATACCAGATCGGCGCCCGATAGAGCGCATGGTCGTTCCCCTCCGTGTCTTCCATCGTCACTTCGACCCAACCCCGGATGCTGGCCAATGCCTCCATCGCTCGCCGTTGTTCGACAGTCGATTGGCTCGCCGCGGCTGGGGCGGTGAACGAGAAGTGATTATGCGGGTCGTTATGATGCTGGTAGAGCGCCCCCAGCGCCTTCCCCGCCTCCTGTAATGGCTGATGGGGTAGCCGCCAGCCGAGTGTGGCGATCAGCTGCTGTGCATCCTCGTCATAGCCTTCCAGGGTGATCGTGACGCGTTGCTGGGCATACTGCGGCAAGATCTGATGCCTGATCACCTCTGCAATATCCCGGTCCATGATGCGTTGACCGATACGCAGTGCCGCAACATCGTCAGAGGTTACCTCACGCCGGGGAGTGCCGGTTGCCACGATGTCGCTGTTGGCTGTGCGGAATGTCGTGGCCCGCGTGCTGTTGGTCGGCAACGCTTCGGATTGGCGTTCTGCGGCGACCCGAGAGAAGAAATCGCTTCTCAGGACACTGTCGTCGATGGACGCAATGGCGGCGAGTGTGTGGTGGGTCAGAGAGCCGGCCGCAGGTGTGAAAACGACCTCCTCGAGCTCGACCATGCTCGCCTGATAGACATCAATCACTGAGGAGTAGGTGTCATCCTGGAGCCGCTCATGCGCGTAGACCATGCTGCCTGCGTCATGGCTCGCCGCCAGCCGTATCCGCTGTATCAACACGGCCCTTGCGACAGCCGGATCTGGCGCCGCGCTACGTGGCAGTTGCTCGCGATACTCGCGTTTCCAGTCCGAAGCGCTGCCCGCCGAGCTGAGTGTCAGTAGCAGTGCACCAAGGCAGCATATAGAGGTCTGTTTGCGGGATCGTCGCATAGGGCTTTCTCGGAGTGGAACACCGTTGATACCGGAGTGCTTCTGATGTCATCAAGGGAAGGGCTTTTCAAGCGGTAGGCACGCGGGGTATCTGTTCAGCGGCCCAGTCGGCGCCCATTGAATCGTGGGGTCCGGCAGGCAAGTGCGGCCTGCCGGTGAAAGGCGAGCGGTAGGGGGCCGGCAGCCCTCCCTGTCAATCACTGCTGCCGGGTGGTATCGACCTGAGGATCAGCAGTCATCTCACCCGAGGCCAGCTCATACTCTCGATCGGATTCCAGCGCTTCGCGTCGCTGCGCCTGTCGCTCATCGAGTCGACGCTGCAACTCATCGTATGCAGCCTGAGCCGAGCGACTGACATCTTGGTCGCGTCCCTCCTGTGCGGCGGCATACAGCGCGCTGATGGGAAGGCGAAGCAGCATGAACGCGTGGTACCGGCCATCGATCGGAACCACCTCCTGGTGCACCACTTCCTCTTCCTTCAGGTGCACACGCTCAATGAATCGATCGACCACGAGGGTGTACTGCGACAGCGGAATGCTCGCGTTGGTCTCGCTTTCGTACATCTTCTCCATCCCGCTGAGCTCTTGGCGGACTTCTTGAGCGAGGCTGAAGTCGCCGGAGAGCTTGGCCTTTCGCAGTGCCAGCGGCAGCTTGCTCGATTCGGCCATCCCGACGGCATACAGATACTGAGTATCCGCGGCGGGGGGCTCGAGCGCCCAGGCCGGGACGTCGGCCAGAAAATCCTCGTTCCGCTCTTGCTGTTCGTTACGGCGTTCGGCGGCACCTTCCACCAGCACCTGGTCCGCTTCTACCCGGTCTTCTGCCAGTTCCTGCATGCTCGGGCCAGAGCAGCCTGCGAGGAGCGTCAGCAAGGCCATCGGTAACAGTGTCTGTCTGATCATGATGTGATCTTTCCCTTGTTATCGTACCGCCGCGAACCGGGCGGGCTTACTCGTACCCGAGAGCTTCACCGATGGTAGCGCTTGGATTGCCACCATTTTTCAGAAAATCCTTGATCAGAACGATCTGATCGCGCGGGAGTGCACTGATCCGAGGGTAGTGGCACCAGTACTCTTCCGAGACACTCCGAGCCACGTAGCCGTATTGAGTGTCATAGCGCCAGGATCCATAGCGTGTCATCGCATCACGGGCCTGCTTATCGCTCGCAGGGCTGCTCGGGCCAGGGCCGATCAAGCCGATCTGGCCATGTGGCAGGACGACCAGGATGTCCGGGGGCAGGAAGTAGTTTCGGATGATGGTCGTCACGCGTCGCGGCAAGGCCCAGAGGGGGAAAGCCAGCATGAATGCCAACCAGAAGGGGCATTGAAAACCAGCGTGATGTACCGCCCATTGAATCAGGTAGGCCATCCCTGCGGTGCCCAGTAACTGACCTGTTCCCATGAGCCACAACGCTCGCTTGCGCTGCTTGTCACGCTTGAGCAAAGCTTTATTACGGGCCTCGGGCCCTAGACTGCCGTCGACGACGGGGAAGCCGTCAATCCAATCTTCGCGCGGTGCGCCGTGAAAAATTCCCATGGGATGTGCCTTTTGGGTAGCTTAATAGAGTTCTTGATCTGAATGTAGCATATCAATAATCGATTATAAGTAGTGTGCATGAATATTTTTTGAACAAACTCATCACGTGAACTGAATGAATGAATAGCGGATATTCTAGAACAACCCTGGCGCTCCTCTGTGATGACTTAAAAAACAATGACTTAGGTTTGTGTAGAAGCGAGTCGAGAAATCGAGATTACGTTCGATAGTAATCGTGAGTCTTACGCCAAAAGCCACGGCGACCCCTAGAAACAATGTGATGATGGATAATAATGCCTTTGCTCATAGCACCGAGAGACTTATGATGGGGCATACAGTCATTCCATGCTTACGCTCATGCGCTACTGGAGAATCTCTCATGAAAAAGCTGCTTTTCTCCTGGGTCTTTATCGTTAACGCCGCCTTTTTCCCCTCGGCATTCGCCGATGAAGCCAGGATCGACATGTCATCCAGTGATGCGCTTATCGGGTCGCTGACCGGATTGGCAGAAGGCCTACCGGCGGAATCCCTTGAGCTCTACGCCTATCAGCAAGCACTGGCGTTCCTCATTTTCGATTATGAGTTAGTGGACGCCGCCAAGACGCTTGAAGCTGGCGGGTCACCGTCTTCTGTCAGTCGGCAGGCGGAGGGCCTAACACTCCACGACCTCTATACCAATGCCGGGCCGTACTGGCAGCACGAAGCGGATCTTCTCCGACAGGCCATGGAGAGCGGGCAATTACAGCCAGGGGTCTCCATAGCCAAGGTTCAGGCGCGCATTTCCCAGCTCGATACCATGATGTCGCTTGGCGATTACCAGCCGGTCGAGTAGGTCTACGACGGGTGCGGAAGCTCTGATCGAATAGCCGCCAATGTCGCCCGCGCTTCCATTGCCAATGGCGACTGCCCGTCTGTCCTCGGCGAAGGGATGGCATCAGGTACGTTGGGACTCGCCACCACAGTGAGTCCGGTGCCGACATCCTCCAGGTGCCTATCGGGTGTGAAAGCCCAGGGCTCGCCGGCATCCCTTCCCTCGCGCAAGATATCCTCCATCATCTGGGGAAGAATCAGGCCCCGCGTTGCCATGGAGATGCCTCGCTGAAGCGCCTGTCGGCAATCATCTGCGTTTCTTGGCCGGATGGCCCAGCACATCATGATTTCAGCTGCCGCCAGGCTTCTGTCGAGCACGACATAATCGTACTGGGTGTCGCCCAATGACAGCGCTGTGCCAAGAACCACGGTGCCATGCCGCTGCAGTGGCCCATGTGACTTGCCTGCCAAGGGATTGACCCGGAGCCCCTGCAGGCCCGATAGCCGCGAAGAGGGGCGGTCCTTGGCCATGTACCGCAGCATTCTTTCCAGGAGCATTCCGTTATGGTTCGCTGCCAGGCGCTTCTCCAGCACCTCGCGATCCATTGGTAGGCGCAGATTGATATGCGTGCTTGGCCGCTGCTTGATCGGTATCCCGGCGTAGATCCGCAGCATGTCACAGAACATCTCGAGCTCATGGCAGTCCCGGTGGCTTGGCATATGCACCTTCCACCCGTCACGCAAATATTGCCCGGCCAGCTCAAGGAGACTGACGCTGTCACGCGCCACTACCGCGTGTGAGATCTTCTGCTCATCGAGCGTATCGACCATCGGTTCGCGGTAGATTTTCAGAGGTATTCCCTCTGGCGCCGGCAACGCTTCCTGTGGCCACCCGTCGGATCCCAGTGCCATCTGCAGGAGTTGAATGGCCTGATCCCCCAGCGTGTGCCCCTGGCGGATGATGGGGGCGTCGTGACCTGGGCGTGAAGGCCAGTGCTTCAGCGTCCGGAGTAGTGGTGAGTAGCACTTGAGCAACGGGCACACGAGAGTGTCGAGCAGAGGGTTGGCTGACCGGGGCACGTTATCGGCATCCGCCAGCACAATGCCCGGGGCGCCATGACAGAACACCCCAGCTTGCGTATTCAACCACCAGCGTAACGCCAAGGCGTCACACAGGTGCATGTCAGGCGTGGGGGTGCCATGTAGCGCATCCACTATGTCATCCATCCACTCAGGATGATTGTAGAGTGGGTTGTTCGGCTCGATGCTCAGCGGACGGTTCCGGGTGGCGGGCCGCGGATCTGCACTGTACGACCAGGCAATCAGCCAGCGATTCATGGCCCGGATGATGTCCGGGCGTCGCGCCTGCTCGGGCGCCATCTTCCAGAGCCAGCCTGGATCAGTGACCGGGAGCCGTAGGGCATTGGGAACATGGTGCTCAAAGGCCTTGCGCGCCATCCCTATCAAGCTGATGACTTGCAGTCCGCTTGACAGATCCTTGCGCAATTCATTCGCCAAACCCGGTCCGGCGGTGACTACAATGACCCCCTCGAGCTCAGCCATTTCCAGCTGCTCAATGAGTCCATGCCTCGCAGCGCCGGCGGTGAGAACGACTTCCTGTGCAAAGGGTGCCTTGGCCTCAATGGCGGCACTGAAGATGCCAAGGGTAGTGCTTAGTGAATTAGGCGCCATCAGTTCCTCCTGTTCGCGATCTGGCCAGGCTCAGGTAATAGGTTCTCAGGTTCTCAAGGGTCGCCAAAGTATGTGTCAGGCTATTGAGTCCCTCCTGCAACGTGGCGCGGTAAGTCTCAAGGGGCGTGCGTCGGTCATTTTCGAACAGGGTGGTGTCAGAAAGCGTCCACGGACCTTCCTCTCGGACGCGGGCGTACTGTGCCTGCTGCCGCTCCGCCAGCTTCATGAGACGCTTGATGATGTTTTGCAGCTCATGAAGGTGCTCCGCGGGATGCAGCGGCAGCGAGCAAATCAGGATGTCGCCGGGCGCCAGGCCCGAGACACACGGTATTGGGTGAATCACATCCTCCCGGTTAGGCTTGACGGGGTATTGTGCGGCAATGGCTTTCCATGCCTGCCGCTTGGGCATACGGGCAGCATTGGACGCCGAAACATTATAAAACCCAGCGGTGCAATCGCTCATGGCGTCGTCTCCTTCTCTTCTGTGATCGTCCTTCTTCCCCAAGGTCGTGCCACTCCTAAGTCAGCAGCATATGCAAAAGACACTATCAGACCCTGGATATCTGGGAAGCCGACTTGCACGCTGAAGAATCGGTTCCCAGATCTGAAATGCTCGGTAGCGTGGTGCCTATCGACCGGCATTGAAGGAATGCACCATGACCAACGTTATGAAGACCCATTGGGAAGTGAGTCATGATGAAGACCATCGGCAGGGCTGTTTCCGGGTACGCTGGACGGCTACCGTGCGCTCGGATAGCCCGCAAGCCGCAGTGGCGCGGGTGTGGTGCGAATTCTTTCGGCCCTCGACTCAAGACCTTTTCTGCGTCTATCGCACGCAGACAGGCGAACACAGCACCCACCGAGCAGGGACTTTGCTCCCCGAGCTTCGTCGGGATACGCCAGCGAATCAGGTATACGTTATCACCTGGGATGCGCATGCCTTTGCAGACCATTCTGAAGGAGCGCTGAGGGCGGTGCTGGGGGCGTACTTCAAGGCGACTGATATCGGCAAACGGCTTGGTTTATCCGGCCCCATACCCGCTGAGGCTAGAGGTCGGCTCCAATGAGGGTGCCGATAAAAACGCCTTACGTAGGTGTGCGTAAGGCGTCGTGGTGAAGTGTCTTAGTCTGAGATTTCACCGAGGTCAGGATCATGGAAGAGGTGGTGCCGGTATACCGTGTCATTCATCGTGCCAGCATTGAGAAAGTCGTAGGTATCTTTATTGTGGGTTTTTTCCACCTGCTTGGTCAGACTACCTGCCAGCCGCACCTCTGAGGTGAGAGCCGTCCGAATGAACTCATAGGCCATGACCATTCCCCAAGAGATGAAGATGACCGATGCATAGGCCGTGCCGACGATACTCGGAATGGCGGGGTCCTGCTGGAAGTCCAGGCCAGTGATGTACACCAGCGCGAAGAACGTCAACACCCACCGAATGATAAAGCCAATCGCGTAAAGCATGTTCCACCTCCTGGATGGCTAGACTTTTATAAGTAAAGTCTATCGCCTTCCCTTGGGCTGGCAACCGACTCCGCGCTATGCCAACCCACATTCCTGCAACAAGCCGGGTAGCCCGTTGTGCAGACTGCGCGATGTTGGCCGCCATGCCCAATGCGTTTCCGATAAGCGAATCAGGGAGCCGATGATCATGGCATCGGTTGTCCCGTCAGCAGGAGAGCTCGTCGACACCATCGGCCGCGAGTCATCTGAGCGTGCAATCCCAAACTGCGCCTTCCCCAGGTCTTGCAGTGTGAGACCGTGTTTCTGGCCCTCATAGAGGGAAGCCACCAACTGCAGCTCTGTCACACAGGCATCCAGGTCAGGGAGTGAGATTTCGATGTGCTGGGTGTATTCGTTCAGCGAGTCGCGCCTCTGGTAATGCTGAACGGCGCCACAGTCCGAGGTTTCAATGCCATAGAACACCAGTCCTTTGGGGCCATTGAGTGGCTCGCCCTTGATGTCCAACAGCAGGCAGGACAGATCGAGCTGGCAAGTCTGCTCTTCAGGTGGGAGCCATGTCAGTGTTGCCAATAAGGTTGGCAGTCGGCTGATGGAGGTTGCCTGGATGACGGAGTCGTAGTCATGAGGGTGTGGCATATGTGCCCCATTTTTCTTCTGAATGGTTGATTTAGAGAAGAACGCATCTTGGCGTCAGAGCCGTTGCGCTACGCGATAGCGGAAATTAATGGTGAATTAGCAAAATCTTTTTAGCGTTGATCTATCGAGTATTATGTTTCTCATGCTATGCGCATGCCTTTTGTGATCAAGCCGCCGCATTCTGTAATCAATTTCCTACATATTTGCGTGATTTCGCTGTGTATAATCATCCTCGGATGTGATCGATTAGTGGCAATTGTGCAGGTAACGCCACCGAAATGATGCAGAAGCCAACCAAAAAAACCTAACAAATCAGCTAGTTGCGTGAGGTGTGAGCTAGGTGTCCATATCACCCAGGAGGGGTGGTAGGGAAATCAGCGCTCAGATGATGGCGACAGAGCTGACTGAAGATCAGCTTCCCACACGGTCATGTTGAGGCACTCTATTCCTTAGCAGTGGGGCGAAGTCAGCCGGAATCCTCTGTGAATACACATCACTCACTACCGAAGGGAACACTATGAACAAGCTACAGGCGCAGGCACGGAACGAGCATCATCGACAACAAAGCTCCCCTTATCTCGAGCACTCGGTCGAGACCATTGAGGCAGCAGCAGACCTTTTCGAAGCCAAGCTTCGCGAGAAGGGCTACACACTGGACGATATCGCTCATTGCTTGATTGGGATGAGCCACACACCATAGATGCCTCAATGATCAATTTAGTGAGCCCCCATCGGACAGCCCGATCGGGGGCTTTTTCATGCACGGCCTACTGCGGTTCAGCTGGTGGTCTTTTTGGACCGTCCTTTCCGGGTGCCCTTGCAGGCCGGATAGGACATGCACCCCCAGAAGTCATTTCCGCTGGCGGATGACCGCTTTTTCATTGGCCCTTGGCACTCCGGGCATTTGTAGCCGGTGCTTTTCATCGCGTTCTTCGGTCCTATGACGCCAGGTGAGCTACCTCGGGAACTACCACTCTCTGATGAGCCTCGCTCTCCTGGCACACCGTTGTTGTCTGGACGAGTCGCGCGGCATTCTTGTTTGCTGCAGGCCCAGAAGGGGCCGCCTTTGCGTGCCGGGCTGGTTTTGGTAGCGGCACGCGGCTTGCTGTGTCGAAGCACCATCGTGCTCTGGCAGACAGGGCAAGGGTGCGTCGGCGCCATCAGGGGTGCCAACGGGCCTGACGACTGCTGAAGAATGGTCGACGTATTGCCCTGAATCCCTTTGATGATGTCGCTCATCCACTGGATGATCTGCCGTTCGAAATCCTGTCGACGGGCCTGGCCATTCGCGATCGCGGACAACTGCTGTTCCCAAAGCCCGGTCATGACAGGTGATGTCACCGCCGGCGGCGCCATGCTGATCATCGCTCTCGCCTTGTTCGTACTCTTGATGATCGTCTTGTCACGCGACAGGTAGCCACGTTGTATGGCGCCCTCAATCGTGTCGCTTCGGGTCGCTTCAGTGCCAAGGCCAGCGGTTTCCGCCAGCACCTTCTTAATTTTCGGGTCATCGGTGTAGCGCGCCACGTTCTCCATCGCACCGATCAGAGTTGCATCGGTGAAGTGGGGGGGGGGCCGTGTCATCTTGCTGTCGACTTCGGCGCCACGGCATACGCTAGGCTCCCCATGCTTTACCGCGGGCAACTGCTGCTGTTCGACCTCGTCGGCCGGCTTGTCATCGTCCTTCTCCTCGGCGGATGTGCCTGAGAACAAGACGCGCCAACCGGCCTTGCGCGTGGTTTTTCCCTTGGCCTCGAATCGCTGTCCACCACATTCGACGATGATATGGGTCCGGTCGAAGTGGTGAGGGGAGTAGAACTGGGCGATGAACTGCCGGCAGATGATCCGGTAGACATTCCTTTCATCCTCGGTCATGCGCGAGACATCGGCAGAACCTCGGGTCGGGATAATGGCGTGGTGAGCGGAGATCTTGCCGTCATTGAAGGCGCGAGATTTCATATCCGCCCGTGCACCATTCACCATCCCGGCGCTCTCTGGATCATTGAGCATGATCGCCTGGAAGACATCTGGGGTCTCGGCGTGCTGGCTTTCCGGCAGGTAGGAGCAATCAGATCGCGGGTAGCTCGTGACTTTGTGCTTCTCATAAAGCGCCTGGGCGACGGTCAGTACCTCTTTCGCCGACAACCCCAACTGCTTGGAGCAGGCCTGTTGTAACCGAGACAGGCTAAAGGGAAGGGGAGCAGACTCTTTGCTCGGCTTTACCTCGGCCGACTCGATAACCGCCTTGCGTCCAGGGAGAGCTGCCGCCAGCTGATCACATAACGGCCGATTGACACAGCGGTCTTCGGGATCGAGAACGTTTTCTGGCGGCATCCATTTCGCGGTCAGCATGCCATTCTGGACTTCGAACGATGCCTTGATCTCGTAGAACGGGGAGGGTGAGAAATTCGCGATCTTCGCATCCCGATCTACCACCAGCTTGATGGTCGGGCTCTGCACGCGGCCAATCGAGAACACCTCTGTCACGTTCATCTGCCCTGCCAGCACCGTGTAGGCACGAGTCAGATTCATGCCCACTAGCCAGTCGGCATGAGAGCGACCCATGGCGGCCTGGTAAAGTGGTTCCGTCTCCTCACCAGGGCATATGTCCTTGAGAGCCTGACGAATGCTGTGTTCATCCAGGGCGCGCAGCTTGAGGCGTAGTATTTCCCCGCGGAACCCCACGCGATCGATGATCGACCGTGCGATGCTTTCCCCTTCGCGGTCCAGATCGGTGGCGATGATCACGCGGCTGGCGGACTTGAGTAACCCCGACACCGCCTTGAACTGGTCTCTGGCGTGATGGCTCACCTTCTGCTGCCACTGGGTGGGAACGATGGGAAGATCATTCAGCACCCACCGCTTGAAGCGCTCATCGTAGTCCTGCGGCTCATACTCAGACAGGAGATGGCCGACAGCCCACGTCACGTGGCGGCCAGCGCCGTCATGCAAATAGCCATCACCTCGCTGAGACACACCCAACACGCGGGCAAGGTCACGGCCCTGACTGGGTTTTTCGCATAAGTAGACGTCCACGGGGGCTCCTCGTCACATTGGTGACAGGCAATTACGAGCGTTGTCGCTCAGGTCTTGGGTGGATAGGCCTTGCCAGCGCATGAGCACGGTGAGGTAGCGTTCACCGGCAGCCGTTTTACGCTGGCCGTCTTCGCACATGGCGCTGGCCAGCTCACTGACGCGCCCGGCATCCACATAGATGCCCGGGCAACGCTCGGGCGAGAGGTTCTCCAGTTTCTCTGGCGTCGCCAGCATTGAGGCAAGGTAGTCGCCGACAAATCGCTGCCCTTTGGGTTTCAGTAATTCGTGGTGGCCGGCGCACGCCATGGCGATTCGGCTTAACCCCTGTGAAGTGCTCAAGTCGCTGTACTGGTCTTGCATCTCTTCGAGCGTGGCGCCGTACAGCTGCTCTTCTCGCGTCCGCGATGCTTGAAGTGCATTGGACTTCGCCGCGCTGATCTCACTTTCCAGTACTTGAGCATGTTGCTTGCCGCTTTCGGCGATAGCCGATGCCGGTGGCTGTTCCGTGGCATAGGCGCCCGCTGTCAGACCTACCGCTCCCTGGGGGACGCTGACCTTCGCCATCAGCGTCTTCAGCGCGGATGCCTGATCGACCTGCCGGCCAACGTGCGCCTGTTGAGCTTGCTGGTTGAGGATCTCCATCATGTCGGCCTGGTCATCCATCTTTCCCCGGAGTTCCATCGCACGCTCATACGTGATCGGCAGCGTGCCTTGCGGATCGTCCTCCCCGAGCAGCACATGCACATACGCAGGCTGGAGCTTGGCAGCGCCCCCACGGCCCCAGTTCCCCCAGCGCATCGCCACGTACCGCTGGATCTGGTGATCGAGCGGTAATGAGATCCCCTGAAGCGAGAACGCTTCTTCTTGGGCGACCCACGGCTCGACCTCGGGTTCGGCTGGCTGAGAGCTACACGCGGCTAGCAGCCCTGTGAGAGAGGCCATGGTCAGGCCCTTGGTAAGAAGTTTCATTGATGGCTGCTCCAATAGAGTAGGACACGGCTATTTATGTGATTGCGACTAATCCCCAGCAATAATCCCAACAGAAGATAACTGTCTTTTGAGATTAGCCAACCTGAAATGATATGGGAATCTTACAGCGAAAACAGAGCTGAGCGGGCCAAAAAATCGACTTGCGATCCTAATGTCACTGAAACGGTCGATTTTGACGGTTATCTGATGGCGTAATTTTTTGAATATCGGTGCACAATACCTCTAGGGAAGAATACATGACCGGAGGTATCCAGCGTGTTCAAAAGTGCCAAGGCCTGGGCGGGAAAAAATGTCGTAGGAAAGTTGTTCGGCGGATCCGAGAAAACGCTGGATGCCAGATCTCTAGCAGGCGGGCTGATACCTGGCGCCGACAAGCCGTCCCACATCGACCTCCCGGTGTACCCGCCCTATGCGAAGGGAATCGCGGCTTCCAATGCGCCTCATGCCTTGGGAACACAGGACAAACTGATCAGGGCAATCTTCAATAACCTTGGACTTTCTGCCGAAGAATGGAAGCTTCTTGTTGTGCCTGTGCTGATGCGATATGCGGAGTTTGTGCATCTTTTACCGGCCTCAGAGGCCCATCATCACCGTGGCGCAGGTGGCTTACTAAGGCATGGTCTTGAGGTGAGCTACTGGGCGGCCACAAAAGCGGATGGAATGAGGTTCAGCCATGCCCTGACGCCCAAGCAGCGCCGGTTAGAACCGCGCGCATGGCGCTTTGCTGCATTTATCTGCGGGCTGTTGCATGACCTGGGTAAGCCACTGGTCGATATCCGCGTCACCGACCGAGAGGGGGTCAAGACGTGGACACCCCATGAGCCTCTCACTCGCTGGCTGGAGAGGAACGAACTGCACCGCTATTACGTGCACTGGCGGCCAGACCGCGTGCACAACAAGCACAACAGCTTCAACCTCATGTATTTCCATAACATCGTGAGCGGTACGCCTTACCAGTACCTCATCGATTTCCCGGAAATACTGGATGCCATCACTACTTTTCTGTCCGGACAGGATCAGGACTCACTGTTTTCCCAGCTGATCACGTTGTCGGATCGGGAGTCCGTTAGCCGCGACCTGAAGCAGCTGCGCTTCTCGCAAGACGAGTTTGCTTATGGCATCCCGGTTGAGCGCTACTTCGTCGAGTACTTCCGGCACCTGCTGAGCAATGGAAGTCTGGCAATCAACAAGTCGCCTTACGACGTCGTGGTGTCGGAAACCGGTGTGTTCGTGAATTGGCTGGGGGTTTGCTCCAAGGTGCTTGCTGCCCTGCTGCAGGATGGCATCAGCGGAATACCGCGTGACCCCGACACCTTGGCCAGGATCATGATCGAAAGGGGGCTTGCCAAGGGTAAGCCGGTCCCGGCTAAAAAGCGGGCGGAGGCGACGTTTGAGGACGGTGCCTACTACATCTACCACTTGGTCGGGGTGATCGATGGCAATGGGAAAGAGCGGTTCTCACAGGACACGCGCTATCTGCTGTTCCTCGACCCCGCAATATTCTTCCATGCTCATGTGGTGCCCACGAACCTCAGGGTGAAGCTGTACGAAAGCCTTGATGATGCGTTGGGAAAAACTCCCTCCGGCGAGGCATCGGAAGAGCAAGAGCTGCTTACGTCTGAAGACGAAAGTGTCAACGTCGAGCAGGGCAACGATACGCATGGAGAAGAGGCGCCTTCCCAGGACGATGCGCATTCGTTGGGAATGGACACAGACTCCATGTTGGGAGCCATCGGCTTCTCGAGCAGTGACGATGGGGACGCCGAAGCGGAGCTGCAACAGGACGATGCGCCGGTGCCGCCGGAGTCTGGCGCATCTGTTGCTACAGAGGATGACGCTCATTCTGGTGACACCGATCTTGAGGTGCCGCCGGAGTCTGGTACACCTGCCGCGACAGAGCGTGACGCTCATTCTGACGACATCGATCTTGGGGTACTTGGCCTTTCAAGCACTCCCGCTGCTGATGTCGCTCAAGATGCGGCGGACCGGCACGACGCGGACACTATAGACCTCATGGAGATGGGGGCACCCGCTTCGGCTATGCCAGCTCTCCGGAGCCATGATCAAGATTCCCAGGACAGAGATGTCCCTGAAGTCGAAGCTGTCGCTCCGCCCCGGAGCTCCATGACGGAATCCGAGGACATTTTTGCACAGCTGACCCTTCCTCCCACTCCCGCCAATTTCGATCCTGAAACGGCATTGAACATGGAGCTGGGCGAACCCGGCGAATATTCGCTTGAGCGCTTGGCTGAAGAGGCGGCCTCCCGTGAGGAGAGCGCGAGTTTCGATATTGGCGACTGGAATAGTGAGCCTTCCGAGCCGGCGGTACCGGACGTTGACCTTGATGAATTGGTGGCATCCGCTAGTACCGCGGACAAGGATGGCCCCGATCGCATGGAATCTGCGGAGCCTAAACTTGAAATCCCTGAAGGACTCTTGATCGATCCTTCGCAAAACGAGCATGGCGCGACACACAGAAAGGAAGCGGAGCAGCCGTCTGAGCCTGAGGCCGAGAACGACACCACACCTGGTCTCACGGAACAGTACGACCCCGGCCATGCCCTGGACCCTGCTGTAGCGGACCCTGAACCGGAAGATGCTGGTCCGTTCATGCTGAATGGTGTCGAAATTGAAGACTTCAGTAAGTTCTTTGAGGAGGAGACCGCCGCGGGGCGTGATCCTATGCGCGTCTTCAATGCCAGCCAGATGAAGCAGGCGCGCAGGAGCGAACATTTTCAGCGCAAGATGAAGCAGCGGGTCAAGAAAGCCAACCGCTCCACAACAGATGATTACGACGTCCGCCAGATCCTCGAGCAGAAAAGAAATGGTGGGAAAGAGCTCACCTACGAGGATGTGCAGGCCCGCAAGATTGCAGATCGGGAATCAGCTCAGAAGCTATCGGCGCTCGGCTTCGTCGTACCCGGTGTTACCGCGCCACGCGAAATCCTGCAGCCGGAGAAGGAGGAGTCAGTTGGTCCGAGTGCGTTCGTAGTCCCAGACTTCGAAAACGTCCCCTTGGAAGAGAGTGAGGGAGACGGCCTGCACGAGAAAGCCATGCTGATGTGGCCTTCTAAAGACGATGAGCAACTCAACGTGATGACCCAGCTCGATGTCATCGACAAGATCGAAGGTCTGAATCTGAAGCTCTATGGCGTCGATATCCCCGATGCCCCTGACTATCCTGGCCTCATCGAGGAGAGCGCTCCCCAGCCCAAGAAGACATCCCGTTCGGCACGGAAGAAGCCGAAGCCACAGTCGAAGCCACAGTCGAAGCCGCAGTCGAAGCCACAGTCGAAGCCACAGCCGAAGCCACAGTCGAAGCCACAGTCGAAGCCACAGCCGAAGCCACAGCCG
>Ga0207897_100206_pt1 | contig 24972 bp, 18 predicted proteins | sample LinPmetageLP42_FD_184054 | JGI IMG/M metagenome (GOLD analysis project Ga0207897, IMG submission 184054) | Marine viral communities from the Pacific Ocean - LP-42 (SPAdes) | ecosystem: Environmental > Aquatic > Marine > Oceanic | place: Pacific Ocean | collected 2010-08-27
GTACTTCAATACCTACCAGTGGGATCACATTTACTTTAGTGAAACCCGAGCTTATATGGCACTCTACATGGGTGCCGGTATGGCAGTCGTCATGTTGGCATTTATGACCAATATGTATAAGAAAACCAAGATCAATTTGATGATCTATGGTCTAAGTGTATTGATGTTTGCAATTGGTATCTGGGGCGTTAGATCTCAAGCGACTGTCGATCAAGTCGATTGGATGCAGGCGATGATACCGCATCACTCGATTGCCATTCTCACTAGTAGTCGCGCTGATATTGAAGATCCGCGTGTACAAAAGCTTGCTGATGATATTATAAAAGCACAAAAACGTGAAATTGATGAAATGAAGCAGTTGATTGATGAGCTTGAATAAGAGAATGGTGTACCAGTGAACGCTGCGAAAAGCGATTACTTTTTTCTGCTCAGACGCTCAATGACCCAGCCTGCTAGTGGGAAAGACACCAACTGTGTCAGTGGAACAAGTATTATCGTTTCAATTAATACCACCACTGGCAGGCTTAATCCTTGGGTCACAGGCTTCAATAACGTCAATACGATTAGGAGCGTTGGATAAAGTCCGACATATCCTATCAATATGCGTATAAGTCTGTCTTTGGAATTCTGATTCATTGCCTACTACCTATTGATAAAACGATAAAAGAAAAACCTTTAAGCGACAAAAACAATAATTGTCGCTTAAAGATTGACTGTCTGTGAATATCCAACAAGTCACAAATTTATAAATGAAAATAAGGCCATTAGTATTAATGGCCTTATCTCAGTCACTGTTTATGTACTTTGCTATTCTTGATAGTAAGGATAATCACTGTAGCCCACATCAGTACCACCATACATCGTGGTAGGATCTACTTCATTCAATGGCCAGTTATTGGCAATACGCTCTGGCAGATCAGGATTGGCGATAAAAGGACGACCAAACGCGAATAAATCACCGTAGCCTTTTTCTAAAATGTTCACAGCTTTTTGTACCGTGTACTTGCCAGCATAAATAATACGGCCTGAAAACTCTTCTCTGACTGCTTGATAAAAAGTGTCTGGTAAATCAGGCGCATTATCCCAATCAGCTTCTGCAATGGACAAATAAGCAATACCCGCTTGCTCAAGCAATTTGACTGCTTCGACATAGGTATGATGGGGATCTGACTCTACCAAGCCTAAATACACGCGCGTCTCATCCGTACTCGCAAATAATGGCGCAAAGCGTACGCCTAAACGATCAGCACCCACCACATCACTGACAGCAGCGACGATTTCTTTTAAGAAGCGCAAACGATTGGTCAACGACCCACCATATTGATCATCACGGTGATTGGTGTGCTCAGAGATAAACTGATTGACCAAATAACCGTTAGCACAATGCAGCTCTACCCCATCAAAACCCGCCTCCAATGCATTGCGCGCAGCGGCCGCATACATCGTTACCAACTCACCAACTTCATCGGTACTGAGAGCGCGTGGCTCACTTGGATCAGCCAATGCACCTGCACCTGGACCTGTTTCAATAAATACTTTGACGTTATCAGCGGTAATATCAGACGGCCCTACCGGCTGAGCACCATTAGGCTGCAAGCTGGTGTGCGACACACGGCCTACATGCCAAAGCTGAGCAAAAATAATACCGCCTTTGTCATGTACTGCTTGCGTGACTTTTTTCCAACCTTCAACTTGGGCTGATGAATGGATACCTGGCGTCCAAGCATAACCTTGACCTCTTGGCTCAATCTGCGTACCTTCCGTCACCATAAAGCCTGCTGACGCACGCTGTGCATAATAGCTGGCCATTAATTCATTAGGGATATTGTCAGGTTGCGTGCTACGAGAGCGTGTCAATGGCGGCATGACGATGCGGTTTTTGAGCGTATAAGGCCCAAGTGCTATAGGGGAAAATAACGTATTTGTGTTTAGAATAGTTTGTGTCATAAGTGTCTCTTTTAAAGCAGCTGATGGCTTATTATTGAATGTATTGAGCCTGTTTTGATGCTTAATAGCTCATTTAGTGGCTACTTAAGCAATGTTGGTCAGCATAGCGTTTTGAGGGTACAATTAGAAACAACCAATTATTGTTTAAGATACAACTATTAATGGTACTCATTATGAATGGAATGAATCGGCTCGATATTAAGCAGCTTAGAGTATTACAAGCACTGCTTGATCTAAAAAACTTATCGCAAGTCGCACGCAAAATGGGGCTGACCCAACAAGCCATTAGTGAGCAGTTACGCAAGTTACGTGAGGTGTTTGATGATCGTTTGTTTATTCGTCAAGGCAATAGCATGGTAGCAACACCAAAAGCGCTATCGATGCAGCAACCTATTGACCATATATTAAAGCAGTTGGAAGATTTGTTAGAGCCAGAGATTTTTATGCCGCACACATACAAAGGCATATTTACGATTAGTGCGACTGACTATGCGACGCAGGCATTATTGCCGCAATTGTTTAATATTACGCGACGCGACGCACCAGATTTGAAGTTAATCGTACGTGATTTTGCCTCAGACAATATCAATCAGCTGATTGCAGCAGGCGAGCTTGATTTGTTGATTACCTTCCCTGAATTTATCCCTGATAACTTATCGTATGTGACTTTATTTGAAGAACAACATTTATGCGTGACGGGTTGTGAAAATACCTTTGCCACAGAGCCATTAACGCTGGCGCAAGTGGCTGCACACGCGCAGCTAGTCGTGTCACCCTCGCGTGCTAATTTACGCGGCTCTCATGATCAATGGTTTGCAGAAAAAGGTCTAAAACGAAATATTGTGATGTCGGTTCCTAGCTTTTCGGCTGTACCAGATATTTTGCACACGACTGACATGATTGCGTTTTATCCTTCGCGATTATTGCCGAGCAATAAGGTCAAAGAACTTGAGGTGGAAGCATTGCCGCCTACTTTTAAGGTCATCGCAGCATGGCATCCACGTACTGCTGACAGTGGCATACATCGTTGGTTAATCGAGCAATTACGAAATCTATAATAATTAACTTAGCTATAGCCAACCTTGAAACGACATCGAACACTCTTAAACTTGATGTAAGTATTATCTAGACTAAACATGGTTCTACACAAGATTCTAGACGGGTGCACATAATCACCTTAGTAACAGTTTCTTAAAATAACAGTCTTTTAAACATAGTTATCCTACGCAATACTCTCCAAATTGGGTATTAAGCACTGCTAGCGTCTTATCCAAAATCCCTTTATCAACATCAACAAACTCACCTTTACCCATGGCGCCAAGATTATAGTCTGCAAACTCATGATATAAAGTGACCACATCACCCATAATCAATAGTGCAGGGGTTGGCAGTTTTGCTTCAGCTTGCTGATCAGCGATATCACTTAATGTGCCGATAAGTACTTGCTGCGTTGGCATACTGGCATGACTAATGATAGCAAAAGGCGTTTCGCTGTCACGTCCGCCTGCTATCAACCCTTGTGTCATCTCATGCAAACGGTGCAAACCCATATAAAACACAACTGTCTGGCTGCTGTCCATTAGCTCACTATAATCATTATTAGGCGCGCCATTTTTTTTGCAAGCAGTGACAAACTTGACCGATTGAGCATGGTCACGGTGCGTTAGTGGAATTCCTGTACGGCTAGCAGCGGCACTGGCGGCAGTAATACCTGGAATAGACTCAAAATGAATGCCATGACGTACCACTTCCTGTAGCTCTTCGCCGCCGCGTCCAAAAATAAAAGGGTCGCCACCTTTTAAGCGAACCACTATTTTTCCTGCCAGCGCGTGTTTGACCAGTAGCTCGTTAATACTTTCTTGTGGCAATGCATGGTTGGCGCGGCGCTTACCAACGAATATTTTTTCAGCCGTGCTCGCGCACATATCCAAAACATCCTCAGACACCAGGCTGTCATACAACACTACCTCTGCACGCTGCATCACCCGCCACGCTTTTAAGGTTAATAGCTCAGGGTCACCAGATCCTGCACCAATCAGATGCACAGTGCCTCTTTTGTTGCCAGTTTGCACGTTTTCTGTGCCGTATTGACCCATTAGTGGATAGGCCTCATGCGTTGAGATAGCGGCAGATATATTGGTCATGATGGTGACTCCTAATAACAGCGTGAATACAGCAAAATGGGCAACCAAAAGCAAAGTTGTCAATAAATCCCTACTCTACAATGGCTTATTGTTCATAACACAACACTCAACCGGTAGTTGCATATAAACGGTTGCAAGCGACGTGCCATACCATCATTTAAGCTTGCGCCAATGCGGCGCATTCTGCGATTAATGCGTTGATTTGCCCCACACAAGATCCACAATTGGTACCTGCCCGGCACTGCTTGCCCACTGCCGTCGCACTAGTACAACCCTGCTGTGTGATAGCGTTGAGAATAGTGTTTTTTCCAACCGACATACATGAGCATACCAAGGGTCCTGGATCAACATACCCACTGGCAGGCCGTCCCGCGAGCAACCACTTATATCGTTGTTTGACAGGTATTTGGCTGGTATCCGTAAAGCAGCTATCGAGCCAATGTACACTCGGTAATTGCGTTTGCGTTGGAGCAACATAAACAGCCATGATCAGTTGTGTACTAGGCCTTTCATCATCTGATACTTGACTAACTATAGCAGTGTTATTTGAGTCTATCTCAGGCGCAGCATGCGTCACAATAAAACGTAATTGATTCTGTACATTATCGACCGTAAACGCCGTATGCATGACACGCTTTTGACAATTTGACTCTGATAATGATTGTATAGACGCTATAAACTGCTGCCAAAACTCGGGGCACGCTAAGGTACTGCTAGCCTCATCCATTGGGCTAGCGAGATTGATCAATATACTGTTATTCTGATGACTCAAACTCCAAGTAAGTGCAGGTAGCTCCTCTGGTAAAATATTCTTTGAACGTGCCTCGTATTTTATTTTAGACAATTCTTTCTCTGACGCTTTGGCAGAAAAATTGGCCAAAATAGTACGTAGTTGCACTATAACGGCGTCTTGCCACTCAGGATGCACCAAAATCTTGCCAAATGATTGCATAGGAACGGACGTGACACTGATCGCCGAATTTTTGAGCTCTGGCTGCCCTGAATGTGGATCGACGACTGTTGGAATAAGGGGACCTACCCGAGCAAAGCTAGCAAAAGCATTGCTCCAATGCATGGGCATAAACGCATCACCAACGCGCAACGTATCGCTAATGGCAACTTGCGCCATTACGGTACTTGCGGGCTCGTTGCCATCCCTAGCCGTACTCATCGCGATATCAATGACTATGCCATTATTGGTCACGCCGTTCTCATAACTTTCATACTTTCCGTAGTTTTCATACCTACGATGCAGTTGCACAAAATCATTGTCTTGAACACCTAGCTGCCGTGCATCATTAGGATGTATGGTCAGTGTCGGTACTGGCTGATGTTGATTTAACTGCGATGCAAGGCCAGTGCGAGTCATGGTGTGCCATTGATCACGCAGCCTGCCAGTAATCAGGCGTACATGAAACACTTCGTTTTCAGATTGAGTATCATACTCAACCTCGTGTTTAGAGGGTGTTCGATTATCAACAATCAGTTGGGGGTTTTTCCTGCTTTGATATCGATGCACATTAGCTACGCTCGCTTCATTAGAAGGTGTAATAGCGATTAACTGTGACTTAGTAATAGTAGCAGCGGAATTAATAATCTCGTTTTCTAAAGGTTTTATCTTATCAATCATAGAGATACGCGTGCCACCCCATTGAAACGGTAGCATCTCTTCGTATGCTTGCTGACTGAGTACGATTGGCTGATGTATTTGATTGCCGTTCTGGTTAATATGCTGGCTAATATATTGTTGAGCAGGTTTATCGGCTGGTACCTCATCTGTCATTAAAGCAGACAAGTCTTTGCTAAGGTTCAGATAACGAGGGTAATTCTTATTAGAGTGAGATGTTCTGTGGCTATGCGTATTACCATCAGCGGTCAATGCCACATGCTCATTAAATATCTCGCTAGGATGTTGGTAATCAAACCCCGTTAATCCCATTCGTGTGGCAACTTGAGACAGTATCCACCAATCTGGTTTGGCAAGCCCTGCTGCAGGCATTAATGTCCGCTGCCGAGAGATACGCCGTTCAGAATTGGTGACCGTTCCAGACTTTTCACCCCACCCTTGAGCAGGCAATACAATATCGGCACACTTCACCGTGTCACTGTCTACCGAGCAATCAGAGACAATCACCAAATCACATTCAGCAAGCGCTTGGCGAAAATTATCCGCATCTGGCAAGCTGACCACAGGGTTGGTGGCCATAATCCAAATGGCCTTGATACGACCATCCAATATGGCAGCGGCAGCATCGCAGGCTTTGACACCCAAGTTTGGGGCGATAGGTTGAGGCGACTGCCAAAAGTCTGCCACAAGCTGACGATGATCGGCATTGTCTAGTTCTAAATGCGCCGCCAACAGATTTGCAAGGGCGCCGACTTCTCGTCCACCCATTGCATTAGGCTGTCCAGTAAGTGAAAACGGACTGGCCCCTACTTTGCCCACACGCCCCGTGAACAAATGGGTATTGATAATAGCATTGACCTTATCGGTTCCGCTTTGTGATTGATTGACGCCCATACTAAAGGCAGTGACTGTTTTATCAGTGGCGGCAACGCATTCATAGAACTGGCGGATACTATCTGCAGACACTTGACAGGCGCTAGCGACTTCATCAATGCTCCATGCTTTGGCCGCATTAATCGCATCATCAATTCCCAAGCTTTGGTTAACATATTCATCATCTTGGCAACCCTGCTGATCTAAGTAATGCAGCAACCCATTATATAAATGTGTATCCGTACCCGCAGCAATTGGTAAATGCAAATCGGCAAATTCACAAGAGTCCGTACGGCGCGGGTCTATCACAATCAGTTTTTTATTAGGATTGGCTTTTTTGGCTGCTAAAAATCGACCAAACAAAATAGGATGGCACCACGCCATATTGGAGCCTACCAGCACTAATAAATCACAAGCCTCTAAATCCTCATAATTACCCGGCACAAGGTCTGCGCCAAACGCACGTTTGTGCCCGGCTACTGCGGATGACATGCACAGCCGAGAGTTGGAGTCGATGTTGTTATTACCAATAAACCCTTTTATAAATTTGTTAGCCACGTAATAGTCTTCAGTCAGTAATTGACCTGAGACATAAAACATAATGCTGTCTCGCCCGTGTTTAGCGATGGTGTCATTTAAACGACTGGCCACGTCATCTAAAACGGTGTCCCAGTCTGTCTGATTTATAAGTGGCTTGTCGGATACGTCTATAGCATTGAAATCATTACCCAATTGCATAGGCTGATGCTGTTTCATGACTGCTTGCTTGTTTTGATAATATGGCTCGGTCAAGCGGCGCGCAGTGCCCAGTGTTTGTGCTAGCGCACTCCCTTTGGAGCACAATTTACCAAAGTTAGCCGGATGCTCAGGATCTCCTTTAACGCTCAGCACCTCTGTCTCATTTACGCTCGCTAAAACACCGCATCCCACTCCGCAATAAGGGCACGTCGTGCGGATAGTAGTGATAGAGCTATCAATCGAGCTATCAATCAAATCGCCATCAGAAGACGTCAGTGCTTTTTTTATATTTTTGGCAGCACTTATATCATGTGTTTCAATGACGCAGTCTGTTGCTTTTTGCACGCTATTAGGTAGGCCGTTCGATTTATTAGCTGATACTACTTTGCTTGCAGCAGATTCATTGGCAATAGCGTCATTCATAATGCATCCTCTAACAGTTCAGCCGCTTTATGATGATCGACGTTCTTGTCTGTCTCATTAAATTCTATATCTACTTCCGTAGTTGGCAAATTGTTAAGTGTGATTTCATCCAAATGACAATATGCCTCACCAAATATGAGTGTGTCTTTGATGGACGTAATATCAACGTTATCTATAATCAACTGGCTATAAAAGCTGCCATCGCTGGTGTCCCCATAAAGCACAGCACCAATGAGTTTGTTTTCTTTGAGGTACAGACAATGATAATGGTTTAATTCAGGCTGACGATATACGAGGGTTTCAACAGTATCAGCGGCTTCGTCATCAAAAGCGATTTGCCCTGCAGAAAATGCCGACATACCAGATACTTTTAATTTTAATGACAACGGTTTGCTCACAAAAGAAACCCAGTGATCTGGTACGGCAGTTTTATTGTCTATCACATTTGTATCGTTTTTTATCAAAGCATCTTTTAAAACCGTGACCAACGTATCTACTTGTTGATTGACCGGCGCCACCATTCCAAATAGCTCGCCCTCTCGCTCTATACACTCACCAATCGCATAAACATTGGGACAACTGGTATGCATAAAATCATCGACCACAATACCGCGATTAACCTCGAGTCCGCTTTGCTTAGCAAGCGCTGTATTGGGTATCACACCCACTGCCATCACGATAAAATCGGCCGCTAGCATGCGCCCGTCTTTTAAAGATAGTCCGCATACTTCTCCTGCGTCATTCATCTCAATGGCTTCAGTGTGTGCAGAAACCGCGAGACAAACCCCTCGGCGGCGGAGCTCGGCTTGCAAAAGCTCGGCGGCTGGCAGGTCTAGTTGACGATTGAGGACATAACCATCCATATGAATGACCGTCATGCTCGCGCCCTGTGCCGCTAACGCGCAGGCAGCCTCCAATCCCAGTACGCCACCGCCAATCACTAAACCCGTTTTTCCTTGACTAGCATAACCCATCAAAGCGGTCACATCAGCAAGGTCTCGAAACACATGCACGCCTTTAGCCGTGTGGTTGGGGAACGGAATGACTCGGGCAGTTGACCCTGTGGCCATCACTAACTTGGCATAATTGAGTGTTTGCCCATTATCTAGCTCAATACACTGGTACTTGGTATCTATTGCTTCTACTGCAACCCCAGCCAACACAGTAATACCCAGCTGCTCATACTCTGAGTCATCATATAAATAAGTATCTTCAAACGCTGTGTCGCCAGCCAATACGGGTGACAACATAATTCGGTTATAGCCCACGTGCGGCTCTTTACTGATTAATGTAATTGGCAAACGGGCGGTGTCATTATTTGATTGCGTGCGAGCAAGCTCAATGGCAAAACGACTGCCTGCCATGCCCGCCCCGATAATAACGATGCGAGCGTTTTTTTGATGGTCTGATGCTAAGGCGTGAGTGTTGGTATGAGTATCTACCCTAGTGGAGGCTTGCGACATAGATAGCGACATAAACAGAAAATTCCTTAGCCGCGCGGAGCAGCATTGAATGCAAAACAGCGTGTCATGAAAAGTACGCCAACAACAATAAAATGATGACAAACTCTATGAAGCAAATGCCATGCCATACCAGTAGAGGGTTACGCTTAATGAGGGGTTCTGGCTCGCGGCTGTGCGCCTTATTATCGGGGTTAAAGTCTTGTAAAAACTCGCCAATGGCTTGATAGCGCGCGTTAGTATTGATATGCAGCGCACGCATGAGTGCCTGTTGGCTGGCCTCAGGTACATTCTGCTGCCGTAGCGGCTGCACGGGCATCATTAGTATTTGGTTTGGCATCATTAGTATTTGGTTTGGCATCATTAGTGTCTGGGTATTAAATGGCAATTGTCCCGTCAGCAATTCATAGCCAATCACTGCAATCGAGAACAAGTCAGAATGCACACCTTTTGGTGCATCGGTGTAATATTCTGGTGCAGCATAGTGCAAATCACCATTTGGTGGTCGGGTACTGTCTTTTAAGATAGAGGAGCTGGTGGAACCAAAATCAATCAGTTTGACCGCGCCTGATTTGGTTAAAAGAATGTTTTCAGGTTTGATGTCTTGATGCAGCAGATAGTTGCGATGCATGACTCGAACCGCCATGCCAATTTTGGTGAGTAAATCAAAGGTTTGCCACACATCACAAGGCGCATGACGATCCATAAAGTCCCGTAAACTCTCACCGGCGATATATTCAGTCAGATGATATAAGTATGTGGTACTTGCTGGTACTGGATAGTAACGTAGCAGCCCGGACTCACTGAGCCCCGAACCCACACTATGACCAATATTATTGGATGTAGGATTGATAGGTAATCGATTGGGGTCAGCTTGATTGTAAGCCGACTCACCCGCGCGGCGATGTTTTGATAGGCTCAAACCAATTTTGCGTTCTTTTAAAAAATCACGCAGATAGTGGCCATCGGCAACAGAATCTAAACTGGGTGATTTTAGAACGAAGTCATGGTTGTCTTCATCTTGTACCCAGTACACGTGACTGCGAGCCGTGCGAGCAATGATACCAATCACAGTAAAGCCATCAATATGATCGCCTATCTGTAAATCGGTTGGCAGCTGGTAGCGATTCACATCATGTATGACTGTATCCAGATTATCAAAGTCAATGCCATCAAAATGACCAGCACCCTTAGCGCCATTGATAGAAGTAAAATGGGCTGAGCGTGTGTTCATACTCAGCATGACCATGCTTAGATTGTCATGACTGCCTGCAGTAAAGGCTTGCTCGCACACAGCTTGACTGGTATTCAAACCTAGCGGTAATTTGTGTGTGGTTGTCATCAACTGAAATACATCAGTCGCACTGCTGCACAGCTCAAATTGCAACTCTGTGGACTCTATATGCTCATACACCCCATCCGTCATGATGGCCAAACACTCGTTTTGATGGAGGGTAAATACCGATTGTTGTAGCTCTAACTGGCTATCTGCGCCGATAGCTGCAGCAAGCGCTCCTTTGTCTTGGCCGCGAGGCACACGATGGTCTTTGCTCAATACTGTCAGACAATCTACCCCAACGCGGTATATTCGAGAATCGCCTGTATGAAACAGGTGAATACGGTCACCGATACAGAGCAAGCCTGATAACGTAGACAACAGCGGCGGCACCCGTTGATACGCTTGAGGAAAGTATAAGATGTCGTTGGCCTTGTTGACTGCTGTTTTGATGATAGTGGCGACTTGATCATCATCAAAACTGATGGATAACGTCTCATCTTGTGAGTGTGCCAACTCGGTCAACCCCAAGGTTATTTTGTGAGCAATAGTATTCACCACCAGCCTACTTGCCTGTTTTGGAAACTGACAAGCGCTGACCCCATCTGCCATCAGCACCAGTAACGGTGCTGATGAGGGTGGGTGAGATCTTGCTTGAGATATTGAGCGATTAGCATTAGATGATTCTGCATCTGAACATTGATATGGTAGACAGGTAGTGATAAGCAAACTGTCTTGGTTTTCCGTCTTGCGACCTGCCATAGTAAAAAAATCAAGCCACCATAATGCAGTGCTAGCATCATCAACATCCTTACTTTCATTAGTCTCATCAATAGCAACAAACTGATTTGACTCTATCAAAGATGACGGATTGCCTTTATTGAAATGAACAGCCGTCTCATCAGCGTTCTGGTACATATCACCATCCGCATTTTGACTATTGTTTCTATTGGCGTGTGCTATCGTCATCTGTCTTCACCCCGTACTATCTATGACTCACTTGTATTTCGGCAAATGTACCATCTGGCATCTCTTCAATAATGATGCCTTCTGGCTCTTTTAAGAGAAACAATGCAAAGAATCCAACCACTGCTGTCGCGGCAATTACAAAGAAAAATACTTGATAAGACACCAAACTCAGCACCGTTAAATACACGACTGATCCAACATTGCCATACGCGCCTGTCATCCCTGCAAACTGTCCTGTCATACTGCGTTTGATCAAAGGAACTACCGCAAAAACAGCCCCCTCACCTGCCTGTACAAAGAATGAGCAAAACATCGTAATTAATAGCGCCAATGCAAGTGGCCACGTTGAGTCAAGGAAGCCCATCAACAGATACCCGATGGCCAAACCAGCTGTCAAAATCAACAAAGTTATTTTGCGACCAAACTTATCACTGAGCCAACCGCCGCCTGGACGTGACATGAGGTTCATAAAGGCATAGCTCGATGCCAACACCCCTGCCATCACAATCGACAAACTAAAAGTTTCTTGGTAAAACAGAGGGAGCATCGACACGACGGCAAGCTCTGAGCCGAACGTGGCAAAATACAAAATATTTAAGATACCTACTTGCTTAAAATCATAACGATGCGCCACTGGTACAGGCGTGGTGAAAACCTCTTTATTAAAACGGTAGCTACTAATGAACTCGTAAACATACAGTATCGCAAGGCCAATATAGACCATAGTGACACTAGACTGGCTCAACAAGCTCACACCATCAGGTGATAATTTCCATGCCAATAGCGCCAACGCCAAATACATAGGCAGTTTAAAAACCATCATTAACCAAAAATCACCTGATGACGTCACCATCATGGCACCTGATTTTTTGGGTTTAAAATAAGTGGCCCCTTTAGGTGTATTACGTGCCATCTTATAAAAAATGATGCTATATATCGCCATCACTACCCCTGATGTGGCTGTTGCATAGCGCCAACCTTCATCACCACCAAAAACTGCTGCGGCACCAATCGCGATAGTCGGCAATAACAGTGCCGCTGCTGCCGAGCCAAAATTACCCCACCCTCCATAAATACCCTCAGCCGTCCCCAATTCATTGGTGGGAAACCAATCACTCATCAAACGAATACCCACCACAAAACCTGCACCCACAAAACCCAGTAAAAACCGAGACAGTGCCAAGGTGTTGTAATCCTGCGCGAACGCAAAGGTAAAACAAGGAATGGCACCAATAGCCAAAATGGCGGTATAAACAATACGAGGGCCAAAACGGTCTGTCAGCATCCCGATAATCACGCGGGCAGGAATAGTTAGTGCCACGTTTAAAATGAGTAACGTTTTGACTTGGTCTTTACTCAGATTGAGTGTTTCTCCAATCGCTGATAAAAATGGTGCATGGTTAAACCATACAAAAAAGGTAAGGAAAAATGCCACCCAACCTAAATGAAGGATTTTATTTTTACCCGTAAACGACAAAACGTTGAGCTTGTCTTTACTAGATGCAACGGGGGCTGATGATGACATAGGCAACTTCCTCAAATGATTAACTTCAGGGTTCTGACAACGTACTAAAGGTACTAAGTGTTCAAAAAGTGCAGTATTCAAATATGATAAGGAGCAATGTTTCAAGCAGTGCAATGGTTATGCCAGTTATTTGTGTACGCTGCCAAATCCATATAAAGACCAATGCTTATTGAAGCTCTAAGCGCCTTTACTGGTGGGTCTATAACCATTGCCACACCTGACGCTTATGCTAATAAAGCATTAACACAGCAGACTTAAAATACTTCATCAGCCTCCCTTATAAATAGCAATAACATCCAATTTGGGGCACAGTAGTAACTATTTTGGTGCATTAACTTCTGATATCTCAGTCGATGACAACGGCGACCATCCTGTTTTTGGTAAGTCATAGCGCTGATCATGCTGACGTAAAAACCTTTGTACATAAGCGACTGGTCCTGATACCACATACCTTTATGTCTAATGGCAACACGCCAAAACCCAGCTAATAAAAGTGCTATGGCATGATTATTGAATGCTCTGTAATAGTAGGTATTAAATGCTGTTTATCAGCTGTTGTTGAGAGACGGAGCCGTTTATAGCGTGATAAAAAAATAAACGATGGCCGCGTTCAACCAGCCCCATTACTAAGGACAGACGCATGAGTAGCACTTCATTGAACACAGAAAACAAAGGCAATTTGGTAGTGATTGGCAACGGTATGGTCGGTCATCATTTTATTGAACGAGCAATTGAGCAAGGGCTACACCAGCAATTTGACATTCATGTATTTGCTGAAGAAGACCGCCCTGCTTATGACCGTGTTTATTTGTCGAGCTACTTTGAACATAAAGATGCCAGTAAGCTGAACCTAGTAGATTTAACGGCTTACGAATTATCAAAAGTTAATTTGCATTTGAATCAGTGTATTGTAGATATCGATTCGGCCAGTCAGCGTATTACTACTGAGGCGGGCGAGATTATTGAATACTCTGAGTTGGTACTAGCGACGGGCTCATATCCTTTTGTGCCGCCCATCCCAGGCCGCGAGCATCCGCATTGCCACGTATACCGTACCATTGCAGATTTAGATGAGATTTTAGCCATTGCCGATCTGCCCACTGTCAAAAAAGGCGTGGTGGTTGGTGGCGGTCTACTGGGACTTGAGGCCGCAAAAGCGCTCGTGACGCTAGGACTCGATACTTATGTGGTCGAGTTTGCACCGCAATTGATGGGCGTTCAGCTCGATGCCGCTGGCGGTGAGATCTTAAAGCGTAAAATAGAAACACTTGGTGTCAAAGTGCTGACGGGGAAAAACACCAAAGAGATTCTATCTAATACCGCACTTAACCCTGATGACCCCAGCAGTGATGATCAACATTTAACCATGCAGTTTACAGATGGCACCTCTTTAACAACCGATATGATTGTGTTTAGCGCCGGTATCAGGCCCCAAGATAGTCTCATTAAAAACAACCCCGAATGTGGTATCGAAATGGGCGGGCGTGGTGGCATCTTGATCAATGAGCAGTGCCGCACCAATGTAGACCATGTTTATGCCGTGGGCGAATGCGCAGTATGGGACAACAAAGTATTTGGTCTGGTGGCTCCCGGTTACAACATGGCCAGTATCTGTGCCGCGCAAATCGCTGGTGATAGCAAACAGATATTTACGGGTGCTGACATGAGCACCAAGTTAAAACTGATGGGTGTGGATGTAGGTAGTATTGGCGACGCACATGGCTCAAGTGAAGGCAGCTTAAGCTACCTGTATCAGAACCCTGCTGAGGGAATTTATAAAAAACTGGTCACCACACCAGATAACAAACGATTGCTTGGCGCTGTATTGGTAGGCGACACCGAAGACTATAACAACCTATTGCAATTATATTTAAATGACATTGACCTACCCGCACACCCAGAAAGCCTGATATTACCCAATGTCGAAAAACCCGTGATGGGCATCGACAATCTGCCAGATACCGCCACGATTTGTTCTTGTTATAACGTGACCAAAGGCGCTATCTGCTCGGCCGTCGAAAACGGCGCATACTCTGTCAGCGATGTAAAAACCGTAACCAGTGCTGGGAGTGGCTGTGGCGGCTGTGCACCTATGGTCAAAGATACGGTCAGCTATCAACTCACCGCCATGGGCTTTGAAGTGAATAATGACTTATGTGAGCACTTTGCGTACTCTCGTCAAGATCTATATAGTCTGATTCGCGTGCACGGTATCAAAACCTTTGATGAGTTACTAACTGAACATGGTAGCGGTCATGGTTGTGAGATATGTAAACCAACGGTCGCCTCTATTTTGGCATCGTGCTGGAATGACTACGTACTCAAGACTGAGCTGACACCACTACAGGACAGTAACGATTACTACTTAGGTAACATCCAAAAAGACGGCACTTATTCCGTCGTACCGCGTGTGCCGGGCGGTGAAATTACTGCAGACAAGCTCATCGTACTGGGTCAAGTGGCGAAGCAGTTTAATTTATACACTAAAATCACTGGTGGGATGCGGGTCGATCTGTTTGGCGCACGCATGGAGCAATTGCCTGATATTTGGACGCAACTGGTGCAAGCAGGCTTTGAGACTGGCCATGCCTATGGTAAATCTTTACGTACCGTGAAATCTTGTATCGGTAATAACTGGTGCCGCTACGGCGTCGATGACAGCATTGGCCTCGCCTTGAGATTAGAAGATCGTTACAAAGGCGTGCGCTCGCCGCACAAAATCAAGATGGGTGTGTCAGGCTGTATGCGCGAATGTGCTGAGGCGCAAAGTAAAGACTTTGGCATGATTGCGACTGAAAACGGCTGGAATTTATTTGTCTGTGGTAATGGCGGTATTACCCCGCGTCATGGTGAGCTGTTCGCCACCGATCTGGATACCGAAACCATGGTCAAATACATCGACCGCATCATTATGTTCTATATCAAAACAGCGGACAAGCTACAGCGCACCTCAAAGTGGCGTGAAAGCTTAGATGGCGGGATTGATTATCTAAAAGCCGTCATTATCGAAGACAGTTTGGGCATAGCAGATGAGCTCGAAGCACAAATGCAATTATTGGTCGACAATTACGTGTGTGAGTGGGCAGCGACGATTAATGACACCGAAAAACTCAAACGTTTCCGTCATTTTGTAAACAGTGAGAAAGGCGATGATAATGTCGTTTTCGTGACTGATCGTGAGCAGATTCGCCCAGCGACTGATGCGGAAAAAGCAACCATCAACCTGGTTGAATTGGCCTAGCCAATGATGAGTGCCTTGTTTGTTATCACAACAAGCAAGGTGCTGTTTTTTCCACTCATGTTTTTAGACTCAAGTTTTACGACTCATTTTTCTCAAATCATGTTTTGCAAATTGCAGCTTATCACTCACGATTTATCATTCATACAGAGCAATATTATCATCACTAAGGATACCGCCTCATGAACCAACAGACTATTTGTACACTTGACGATATCATTCCTGAAACCGGTGTCTGCGCCCTGATAGATGGCAAACAAATTGCTATCTTTCGTACCAAAGAGAACGATTTATTTGCTCTTGATAACTACGATCCATTCAGTCAAGCCAATGTACTGTCACGGGGGTTGATTGGTGGAACCACGATTACAGATGATACAGGAACAGCAAAAGAAGTGCTTTATGTGGCCTCGCCCATCTATAAGCAACGCTTTAACCTAGCTACTGGTCAGTGTTTAGATGATGAGAGTATTGTGCTCAATACTTATAAATTTGAACTTGACGGAAATAATGTGGTGGCAAACTACGAATAATAAGCGACGTTATCTCTAATTTGATATGCCATTAATAATTGCTGTATTAACCTAAAACATCCTTTGATTCTGAGATTCAAAGGATGTTTTATTTTTGACAATTACGCTGAAACACCATGATCTATGCTTTTCAAACTACTTACCCAAACTGAAAGGCAGACAATTGCGTTTTTAGCACTTGCTGAGAGTAAATCTTGTGCCCTTTGTCACGTCCTGCTGCACCTACCGCTATCATAAGCGGTAACAAATGCTCCTCTGCCCCTAACGGATGTGAGTCAAGCGCGTGAGGAGCATTTTTCCAATCGGCCAATGCCGTGAGTCGTTTATTCGAATCTGCTGATTCTACAGTATTCGTTAGCCATTCATCAAAACGCTCTGATGGTTCAGTAAAACTGGTATGGCCATAACCGCGCATATTATGAAAGCTCATGCCGCTACCGACGATTAGCACACCCTCTGTACGTAATGACGCCAATGCCTGACCAGCAGCCAAATGCGCTTGTGGGTCTAAATCATGACGCAGAGATAGCTGCACCACTGGAATATCCGCCTCAGGGAACATTAGCTTAAGCGGTATAAATACCCCATGATCAAAACCGCGCTCCGCATCTTGTTTATTACCTACCCCTGCCTCTGTCAATAGACTACTGACTTGCTCCGCCAATGCTGGCGCGCCTGAGGCTGGATAAGTCAAATTATAAGTATGCTCAGGAAAACCATAATAATCATAAATGAGATTAGGTTGTTTACTAGAAGTAATACTAAATTCAGCCGTCTGCCAATGTGCACTAATGATTAAGATAGCCTTTGGTCGCTCAGGCAAATGAGCAGAAATGCCCTTTAAAAACATTGCCATCTCATACCACATATCCGCTGGTTGCCAATCCATAAAAAAACAAGGCCCTGCGCCATGCGGTATAAAAAGTACAGGCTGGCTGACTGGCTCATTAGATAAAAGTGTTGTCATGGCTTTCCCCTGGTTGCTTGTCTTAAATGGCTCTTATTAAATGGCTTTGTTCACGAAAATTGAATGATCCCATTTACAACTATAAAACCTATCCTAATTTTTCTGATAATACCTTATCCATACTGAAGGAACCGCCACCTTGGATGGCTAAAGCAAGTGTAGCTACCATCAATGTTAATGCGTATTCATAACCACCATTATCAGCAAATAGCCCATTGCTAATATGGACAGAAAAAATAGCCACCAACATGGTAAAGGCTGCCGCTAAAGCAGCCGGTCTGGTTAGCATACCTAATACCAGAGCCAGACCACCGAAGAACTCAGCACCGCCTGCGAGTATCGCCATTAAGTAGCCAGGCTCCATACCCATACTGCTTAACCATTGAGCCGTACCTGCTAGCCCATTACCACTGAACCAACCAAATAATTTTTGGGCGCCATGGGCTGCCAGAATTAGGCCAACGGGTACACGAAGCACTAAGGCCGCTGCTCCAGCTTTTGATGTCAAAATAGTATTTAATAGTGATGATTTCATTGATGCTCACTCCATAACGTATGATTAGAATAAATAGTGTCGAAAATGATATAGGCACACTTTACTATCAACGCTATAAAAGAGTAAGCTCAGTTATATTGAATAATTATCAACATACTGTTTATAATTGATTTGATATCGAGAGAATTATAGGAATAAACTTGGATAGAATCGATACCATGCGCGCTTTTGTCGCGGTAGTGACAGAAGGCAGCTTTAGCAAAGCGGCTATTACGATGCAGCTCTCGCCGCAGCTAGTAAGCAAGTATGTGGCAAAGCTAGAGGAGGAACTACATACTCGCCTGCTCAACCGTACTACACGCAAAGTCAGCCTGACTGAAGTTGGCAGTCAATACTTTACGCACGCGCAGCAGATTTTATTGAGTATTGATGAGATGGCATCGCAGTTAGGCGGCTTACAGCAGCATCCCAAAGGCGTCTTGCGAATCAGTGCGCCCGTCTCCTTTGCCTTAAAGCATATGGCAAAACTCATCACTGATTTTCAGGCGCGCTACCCCTCAGTTACCGTTGATCTGCAGTTGAGTGATCGAAAAGTAGATATCGTTGAAGAAGGGTTTGATATTGCCCTGCGTATCGGACAGCTCCAAAGCTCATCGCTTATCGCCAAGCAGATTGCTCCGATTCGCGTGGTATTATGCGCCTCGCCCGAGTACCTCAAAGCTCATGGCACACCTAAGCAGCTTGAGGATTTAGAGTCGCATCGCTATTTGCATTATAGCTATATGAATGTAGAAACTAAGGGTCAAATCTACAAATACCTAAAGACCAAACAATTCAAAGAACATAGCGTTTTTCATAGTAATAATGGCGACGTACTCGTTGAAGCAGCTATTGCAGGCGGAGGATTGATATTACAGCCAACTTTTATTGCTAGCGAAGCATTAAGTACTGGTAAGTTGGTCGTAGTGTTGCCAGAATATGAACCTAGCCCTTTAGGCTTGTATGCTGTCTACGCCCATAGAAAACTACTACCTCACAAAGTCAGATGCTTTATCGACTTTATGACCAACTACTATGGCACGCCGCCATATTGGGATGAAAATATATAGCTCTAAACATAGAGACATAAAAAAGTCACGATACATAATGTATCGTGACTTTCGGCTCAAGCAAACTTAAGCAAGCTGATTTGACGATCAGATCCAACCTTCTTCTAGTAGGTGCTCAGTATTGCTGATTTTAAAATTATTGCATAAGTCATAGAATGCCATTGGGTCTTCAACATTATCGAGCAACTCTCTTTTATGCAGTGCCACAAACAGCGCCAACGCATACGCTGCACTATGGATAGATTTTTTAGGATTAAAGGTAATATCAGTAAACCCTTGATATTGAATCACTTCCTCATGCAGCTGAGGGTTTTGCTTGAGCGCATTCACGTACAGCCAATCATAAAATGTCGTTAACGGCTCTACGCCCCATTCCATACCAAAATAATTGTAGCCAATGAGCTCGCCCGAGGTCATCAATCGCTCATCCTTTCTGGCTTGTCTTGGCGCTACTGTCAACAAATCAAGATAAGGACCACCATTTTCAAAGATCATGCTGGCTTGAAAAGCGTTTTCGACACTATATGGATTGCCATCATGCTCGTCCGTAATCTGTAAGCTGAAAGGGCTTAGCGGAAAACTCAGCTTATTTCCAGACTTGCTAGACAGCTCTAGCACGTGCTTAAATCCATACTTTTTGCGAATGACTTGTTGTAAGTCATTGATGGACTTTTTCTTTTGTCTGGTCGCAAATCCCACATGCCGCTCAAACATAACCATATCCGTTTTTACCAAATTGTCACTGTTGACTTTGGGCATGAATACGGGTCTTTGTTCTATCGTATTTGGTACTTCTTCCATAGTGATGTGCCTTAATATCAATGGTCTTGTATAAATGTTTTGTGTTAACGGTGCTGATATCACCTGCTATTGACGGCGCACTCTGTCATTGATAGCCGCGTTTCTTATTATTATTGTTTTATTCGCTAGCAGCCAAATACAGTGAATTGATCGAGAGTTATCAAACCCTATCAGCGCTCGCTGGGCAGTTTATCTTATTATCAGCCATTTATCCTGCCCTATTTTAGAATTAGTACAGCCACACCTTCAACAATAAACCATAATCGAGCTATTTTAAACTTAACGATAAATATGAGACGCTACTATAAATGGTATTGAAAATATTTAAAGAAACTTGCTTGACCTTACCATGATGTCAACCTATATGCTGTCACTTTAGAATTAAAAATGCGATTAAAAACAGAATTAAAAATGACAGAGGTTGTTATGAAAACAAAAAACACCAAAACTCCTACTTATCATGAAGTGCTGAGCATTGAAGGCATGAGTTGTGCCTCTTGTGTCGGGCGTATCGAAAAACAGTTAAAAAATATTGAGCACGTTGAAAACGCCGAGGTAAATCTTGCCACTGAACAGGCGACTATTTATTCATCGCAGCCTTTAGATGTTGCCCAATTAAACAAAGCGGTAGAGCGCGCAGGCTATAAGGTGACTGAAACCAAGCCTATCGAGCTATCTATAGAAGGCATGAGCTGTGCCTCTTGCATCGGGCGGGTAGAAAAATCTTTGGCCAAAGTCGCTGGCGTGCAACAAGCTACTGTAAACCTTGCGACTGAACGCGCTTGGATTAAAGGCGATACTCAAATACAAACGAGCGACTTAATTGAGGCTGTTAAAAAAGCGGGCTACGAGGCCAAACTGATAGAACAAGATCAAAGTGATCGACAAGATAAAAAAGCCTCAGAGCAAAAGCAGCTTAAACGAGATTTAGGGCTTTCTGCGCTGTTGTCACTGCCCGTATTCATTCTAGCAATGGGCTCGCATATGATTCCCGCCTTTCATATGTGGGTAGTGAATAACCTCGGCACTCAGCAAAGTTGGCTGATACAGTTTGTTTTGACCACATTGGTACTACTCTTTCCAGGTCGACGCTTTTATCAAAAAGGCGTGCCAGCCTTATTGCGTTTTGCGCCAGATATGAATTCGCTAGTGGCGATTGGTACTATCGCAGCGTATGGCTTTTCCCTCATAGCGACCTTTATCCCGCAAGCGCTACCTGAAGGCACGGTGCACGTCTATTACGAAGCCGCTGCCATGATTGTGAGCTTGATATTATTAGGTCGTTATTTTGAAGCAAAGGCTAAAGGTCGTACTTCTGGGGCCATTCAGCATTTAGTAGGCATGCAGGCGAAAACAGCCCGTGTACAGCAAGATGGCAAAGTCATTGAAGTCCCTGTAGAAGACGTCACTGCACAAATGATAGTTGAGATTCGTCCAGGCGAGCGTGTGCCCATCGATGGCGAGGTGGTTGACGGTCACAGTTATATTGATGAGTCTATGATTACGGGTGAACCTGTCCCTGTGAAAAAACAAGCAGGCGATCAAGTGGTCGGCGGTACTATCAATCAAAACGGCACTGTGAATATTCGGGCAACGGCCATCGGTGAAGATTCTGTATTGGCGCAGATTATCCGTATGGTAGAACAAGCGCAAGGCTCTAAATTACCGATTCAAGCATTGGTGGATAAAGTCACCATGTGGTTTGTACCAGCGGTGATGTTTTTATCAGTATTGACCTTTATAGTTTGGTTAATTTTTGGTCCTGACCCTGCCTTGACCTTCGGCTTAATCAATGCGGTTGCCGTACTCATTGTAGCCTGCCCTTGTGCAATGGGATTGGCCACTCCCACCTCTATTATGGTCGGTACGGGTCGTGGTGCAGAATTGGGTGTATTATTCCGTAAAGGTGAAGCGCTACAAATGCTTCAGGACGTGAGCGTAGTTGCCGTTGATAAAACAGGCACATTGACTGAAGGCAAACCTACCTTAACGGATTTCCAAGTCCAACAAGGGTTTGAGAAAGAACAAGTCTTACGTGTGGTGGCATCGGTTGAAGCAAAGTCTGAACATCCCATTGCCTTAGCCATTGTACAAGCCGCAGAACAACAGAGTATTCAATTGCTCCCTATCACTGACTTTGAGGCGATGACTGGTCTAGGCATTCAAGCAAACGTGGCAGGCCAAGTGATTCACATTGGCGCAGATCGTTACATGCAGCAATTGGGGCTTGATGTTGCGCCTTTTGAACAAGATTCGCTACGTTTGGGGCAAGAAGGTAAAACCTCACTCTATGTATCTATTGACCAGCAGTTGGCCGCTATCATCGCCGTTGCCGACCCTATTAAAGAGACGACCCATGCCGCCATCGCCGCACTACATCAGTTAGGCTTAAAAGTAGCCATGATTACAGGTGATAATCGTCACACCGCCCAAGCGATTGCCGCAACATTAAATATCGATCAGGTAGTGGCAGAAGTGTTGCCCGAAGGCAAAGTGGATGCGATACGCCAGTTGCAAGAACAATATGGCCGAGTGGCATTTGTTGGTGATGGTATCAATGATGCCCCTGCATTGGCTCAATCCGATGTTGGTTTGGCCATTGGTACAGGCACAGACGTTGCGATTGAGGCGGCTGAAGTGGTGCTAATGTCAGGTAGTCTGCAAGGCGTGCCTACCGCGATTGCCTTGAGTAAAGCCACCATCAGTAATATAAGACAAAATCTGGCTTGGGCGTTTATTTATAATGTTGCTTTGATTCCGATTGCCGCAGGTGTCTTGTATCCCGCATTTGGTATTCTGCTCTCACCCATTTTTGCGGCAGGTGCCATGGCACTCTCTTCTGTTTTCGTATTGGGTAATGCGTTACGCCTCAAGTACTTTAAAGTATAGTCAGCGAACTACTAAACCGCTACAGAGTAAATGTAGAATCGTAAAGCATATCCATATAGGGTTTAAACATTAATGCTTAAGCCCTTTCTAGGTTAGGAGGAGAAATATGAATATTGGTCAAGCATCAAAGCAATCAGGTATCTCTACCAAAATGATTCGCTACTATGAGCAGATTGGCTTGCTAGAAACAGTCAATCGGTCGAACTCAGGTTATCGCTTGTATTCTAAAGACGATATAGACGACTTATGCTTTTTGAGGCATTCTCGTGACTTGGGATTCTCATCCAAGCAAATGAAAGAGTTACTGTATCTGCGCAAAAATGCCAACCGTCAGAGTGCGGATGTTAAGCAATTGACACAAGAGCATATCGAAACGTTAAACCAAAAAATCACTCAATTGCAGGAGATGGTCGACTCGCTACAGAACTCTTTTGATCATTGCGCAGGCGATGATAATGCAGATTGCGCTATTCTGGATGATCTTAGGCAAGCTAAATGAAGCGGACGCTAGCATTAGCTCATTTATAGCGCGTTCTTATTTGGAGTCATTGCTCGTAATAATCTTGAGTATCAATGTTTGACCAAACTTACTATGCCAATACACCTCTAGAACAAGTCAATCTATGGTTTAGAGAATCAATAGATTCACTAATGAATTTGATCTGTTTGCGGTTATAAGAAGAAACCCTTCTGAACCTGTATTTTATTCGGCTAACATCAACTTTACTTTAAGAAATGTCAGGTTAATTTCATCACAACTAGTGAAGTTAAACTTACCTTTTGTAACTTCATTGAATCGTTCAAAGTAGTAGTTCAATAGTGGATCATATCTATCACCGTACACCCAATTATAGAACTTGGACAGTTCATAACTTAACTGCACACCAAGGCCTGAGCGAACTCTAACCATAGAGTCATTTTCTAAATCAACGAGGTTCACCACTTGAAGATTAGTCTTAATCTCTTCAATTAGAGGTAAGAGAGAATCTTTGTAATTATCGGCCATTTGCACAAGTTTGGGTTCAGTAACTTCTGCCTCGAAAATCATAATTAGATCATTAATTTCACCATCATAATAATCGTTGTCTAAGCGTTTTTTAGACTCATCCCTAAGAATATAGAGCTGTTCAAGCGGATCAGGTTTCGTTTCAATCGTTTGGTTTGAAAGATTTTTCTGATACTCGCTGAATAAACTTTCTATCCTGTCTGCAATAACATCTAGATAGTCATATCGAGTAATGAGAAATTCCAATAACTCATTTATGTTGAGGTTTAACAATAGATCTTCTGCATTTACATCTCTACTGTACAAATGGACACTTAAATCGCCACTATTGACATGACTCTCAAAAGGCCAACTAGCAAAGCGTTTTGATTTCGATTGCTGTAAATTCACAGGGTGAGCACCAAAGCAAGCTCTTATGGTCTTAAAATAGTCGTTATCATCCTCACTAGGAAACAAGCGCTCATTAAAACACTTTTTCTCACCTGAAAATGGTATGTTTCTTTCATTTACAAATACTCTGTGCAGTTGCTTAATCGATTCGTATATAAGGTCAATCGAAGATATTAAAGAATAGACCTGCATAGATTTTGTATCTATATTTTTATCAAAATTAGTTATGTTCTCCAAATGTCGAACTGATACTGTAATCCAGTCCAGACAAGAACAGACTAGGTTAAAAAGGTTCTTGCCACCTTTATTTTTATAGAGTTGATATACAAAGCTTGAATTAGAATTTACTAAATTCCGGAAGTCTTCTATCTTATCATCACTGATGACATTTCTCATTTGTTACTAACCTTATAATTAGCCGAAATTTGTGAGCTTCCCAGCTTTTACTAGACAGCTTTTAACTCAGAATAACATCCTTATTGAGACTTAACATTGGAAATAAAGACCTATAACAATCACAACTCCAATACCTATTTCGCTTACTGCTAAATTTCGTCAAAG
>Ga0207897_100209_pt1 | contig 24594 bp, 19 predicted proteins | sample LinPmetageLP42_FD_184054 | JGI IMG/M metagenome (GOLD analysis project Ga0207897, IMG submission 184054) | Marine viral communities from the Pacific Ocean - LP-42 (SPAdes) | ecosystem: Environmental > Aquatic > Marine > Oceanic | place: Pacific Ocean | collected 2010-08-27
AACAATGCGCCGCTGTCGCTGGTGGTGCGGTGGCCGCTCAGCTCGACACGGACAGAGCCGTTGCATGAGGGCGTCCAGGTCGTTAGGGTTTCACCCATGGCGAGTGGTCCTCTTGAATCGTGTTCTGGCAGGAACATCATGATTCTACAAGAGAAAACCACTCGCCACCTTCGTTTTCAGGTCGGCCTCATGAATAAGCCGGGATAACGGCTTGATCTCGCTGAAGCCTTCGTCGACGGTGAGGTCTGTCTTGGCTTTGGCGTAGGTGGTGCCGTCGGCGGTGGGGTGGTAGCTGGTGCAGTGCAGGCGGATCAGCTTGTCATCGAGGAAGAGGCCGTATTCGCGGGTCTGCGAGGTGATGGGCATGCCCTGGTGTCGTTGTGTCATGGCGATATCGAACCAGTAGACCTGACGGTGATCCACTCGGGTCAGGCCGGAGTCGAGCATCTGACTGTTGATGGGCGCCCATTGCGCCAGTTGGTCTGTGGCGGCCATTACCTTGAGCTGCGCGTCGCTGACGGTGTCGCCATGCAGATCATAGATCTCGAGGATGATCATGTCGGTACCGGTACCCGCCTGACTCTGCCATTTCTGCACGATATGCGGCAGGCGACCCTCGGCGGCAGACCACGAGGCGGGCAGATGCAGCGCCAGGTTGATGCCCAGTGACTTGGCGTGGCCCTTGGTGTGGAATTCCTGGAAATAGCCGTCGTACAGCTCGTACACCGGCTCGATCTGATACTTGGTCGCCAGCAGGAATTCCTTGAACGGCGAGGGCAGGTATTCCCCCTGGGCGCGCAGGTGAATGGCCTCGATGAAGCGGGCCGCGAAGTCGCTGGTCAGCTTGTCGGTGGTCAGCTGCGAATCCAGTTCCTTCTTTATCTGACGGCGAATGCCCTCCAGCACTTCGCGTGCGTGGTCCTTGCCCATCAGGGTGGCGAGGTTTTCCGCCAGACGATGGGTGATGTTCGGGAAGGCATTCTTGAAGTAGGCGGAGGCCAGTTCCGCATCCGGCGCGAGGCCGGGATACTCATCGGCGATGCGTGACAGCGTGATGTCCTGGGCGATGACGAAGCCGTAGGTACTGCTCAGCGTATTGATGACCTTGGGCGTGGGGCGAAACTGTGCGGCTTCGGCGCGTGCCGAGGCACCGGGGGTGATGAGACACAAGCCCAGGCTCAGGCCCAGTCCGAGCGTCAGGGCGGCGGCAGCCAGCCCGGGAATTGCCCCAAAGGAGCGTGTTACGGCAAACGCCATGCGTGACATCCTGTCAGAGTGCGATCGATTCAATCCTATCATCGGCCTACGGTGACTTCTTGCGTGCTGACGCTGTTCAGATGCCTAATCAGGCAGAAGTATCAGACTGCGCGTCATGCGACGCACGCGGTTCCCCTTGTGAGAGAGCAGCAGACAACGATGTCCAGACGACACCAGTATTCGGTTGAACTTGAGTGGACCGGCAATCGCGGTGATGGCACCCGCCATTACACCGCCTATGAGCGTGATTTCGTGGCCCGTGTCAGTGGCAAGCCGAGCCTGGAAGGCTCCGCCGATCCCGCCTTTCGGGGCGACGCTGGCCGCTGGAATCCGGAAGACATGCTGGTGGCCTCCGTCTCGGCCTGCCACAAGCTGTGGTATCTGCATCTGTGTGCTGAGGCCGGCATTCGTGTCATGAGCTATCACGACCGCGCCGAGGGCACGATGCAGGAAGGTGCGCCCGCCGCCGATGACAAGACTCAGGCAGAGAGCCCGGGCGAGGCGGGACGCTTCACCTCCATCGTGCTGCGCCCCGAGATCACGCTGGCCGCCGGTGACGATATCGCGCTCGCCCATGAGCTGCACCACCGGGCGCATGCGCTGTGCTTCATCGCCAATTCGCTGAATTTTCCGGTCAGCTGTGAGGCGGTGATCACCCATCAGTGATGGGCAGTCCTCAGCCCGCGTCGGACTGACCATGTCAGACAGACCGTGTCAGAACCCAAAAGGCCACCAGAGCAATCTGGTGGCCTTTTTTGGTTTCAGCATCTCTCTAAAGACTCAGCTTCTCTCTAGAGAATCAGCGTCTCGCGGGCGAATCAGGAGGGTGGATCAACCGCGTGCGTTCACTTCCTCGATCAGCTTGCTGGAGCCGGTGAGGTCCGGTAGGCAGGCGCCGTCGGCAATCTTCGCCAGCAGGACTTCTTCGGCTTCTTGCACCTCGATGGCGTGGCTGGCGATGGCCGAGACTTCCTCGGGCGCCATCACGATGACGCCGCTTTCATCGGCGAGGATGGCATCGCCCGGATTGACGACGACACCGCCGATGCTGACCGGCACATTGAGCGCGCCGCCGATACCGGCGAAGCGGGTGGTCAGCGAGGCGACACCGCGACTCCAGACCGGGAACTGCTTGTCGCGAATGGTCAGCGCATCGGTGGCCATGCCATCGATCACCACGCCTGCCACGCCGAGGCGCGAGGCGACTTCCGTCATCACGCCGCCCCAGCAGGCGCGGTGGCGATCGCCCTGACGATGCACGATCAGCACATCGCCCGGACGCACCAGGCGCATCAGGTGGTTGAGCAGGGTGCCATCTTCCGGCGGCAGCGAGACGGTGACGGCGGTACCGGCGATGCGCACCTCGGGCAGCATGCTGGCAATCGCCGGTTCGACGAAGCCGTGAGTGTGGAAGTGGCCGATGGTGGCCGTCTCGCACTGCTTGAGCTGTTCCAGCCGTTCAGGCGCGACCTGCGCTGGCATGTCATTGAGTTGGTACATGGAAGTCTCTCGTCGTGGTCGGTCAGATCAGGCTGGGCAGGAAGGTCGTCAGCCACGGGGCCCAGTAGAGCATCAGCATCGCGAACAGGAAGCAGATGACGATCGGCCAGGCCGCGGCGTAGATGGTCTGCATCGGTGTCGCCGGGGCGGCGCCTTTCACCGCGAACAGGTTGTAGCCGAAGGGCGGGGTCAGACTGCCCACCGAGATGTTGATCAAGAACAGCGTCCAGAACCACACCGGATCAAAGCCATACAACTTGACCAGCGGCGCGTAGATGGGAATCACCACCATCATGAAGGCGATCTGGTCGATGAACATGCAGGCGATCAGCGGAATCAGCATCAGGATCAGCAGCATCCATACCGGGTCGAGGTCCAGCCCGGTCACGCTGCTCACCAGACCGCTGGTGGCGCCGGTGAAGCTCAACAGCTGCGAGAACAGCTTCGAACACGCCAGGATCAGGATGATCATGGTGCTGACCTTGAGCGAGGACATCACCGCCTCGCCGGCCATCTTGAACGAGAACTTGCGGTAGTAGGCCGCGACTACCAGCGAGCCCAGTACGCCGGTGGCGGCGGATTCGGACGGCGTGGCGATGCCGAGCAGAATCAGGCCGAGCACGGCGAAGATGATGATGGTGAACGGCAGCATGTTGATCACGGCGCGGCGCTTTTCCTGGGCCGTGCCGCCGCCGCTTTCATCGACGGGCGGCGCGCGACGCGGGTCCAGCGTGATGCGTACCTTCACATAGAGGATGAACAGTGCGGCCAGCAGGATGCCGGGCAGGATACCCGCGATCAGAAGGCGTGCGATGGAGACATCCACCATCGAGCCGATGATGATCACCAACAGGCTCGGCGGGATGATCGGCGCGAGACTCGCGCCGCCCAGAATCAGGCCGATGGAGAGCCTGTCGTCATAGCCGCGCTCCTGCATGGTCGGCAGCGCCGAGCGGCTGAGCATGGCGGTCACGGCCAGTGCCGAGCCGGACAGGGCACCGAACAGCGTCGAGAGGGCGACGACGAAGAAGTAGAGGCGACCCTTCATGCGACCCATCAGGGCATCCAGCGAGTCGAAGATCACATCGATGGAGCCGGAGCGGAACAGCAGCTCCCCCATCAGCACGAACAGCGCGATGGTGGTCAGCGTCTCCGAGGTCATGCTGTCGTAGACACTGTTGGCGAACATGCCGAAACCGGCGGTGCCCATCAACCACAGCGTGCCGAGTACGTTGATGGTCAGGAAGGCGGCGAAAACGGGAATGCCGAGGGCGAACAGGCCCATCAGCAAGGCGATGGCCAGGCCCAGAGAGGTATACCATTCCATGACTCAGGGTCCTTTTCTGGTGTCGGCGGTCGCCGAGGGTGTCGCGCGGCTAGTCGAGCGGCCAAAGGCGTGGCGCAGGAAGTACAGGGCGGCGCTGATCATCGCGTAGGCGATGAAGCTGGAGACCCAGTACTTGGGAATGTCGAGGCCCATGGCGGTGGTGGTGTGGTAATGGAACTGACGCAGGCTTTCCTGCACGCAGATCCAACCGGCCACGGCGCAGACGGCGCCGGTCACCAGGGCGAGGAGACGGTCATAGAAGGCGCGCGCGGCAGGGCCGAGGCGCTCCGGCAGCACGGTGATGGCGATATGGCCATGGGTGCGTGCCAGTTCCGGCGTTGCCAGCGAAATCGAGAGGCATAGCAGGTAAGCCACCATCGCGCCGGACCACAGGGTGGGAGAGTTGAAGAAGTAGCGCGCGATGACTTCCAGCCAGAAGCACAGGACGATGCCACACAAGGTGACACCGCCCAGAAGGAAGCCTGCTCGCGTCACGCCGTCATGCACACGTGCAAGCAGGGTTAGCATGGTGGATTCCTTACTCGCTGACGGTGGTCAGGTTCTTCTCGATCGCCAGTTCACGCATGGCGGTCACCGTGTCCGGGGTCTTGTCGATGCCCAGCTGCCAGATACCGTCGGTGACGAGGGCATCCAGACGCTCGGCGTCTTCCGGTGCGAATTCGGTAGGCTGCATGCCGGCTTCGTCCAGCGCCTTCCACTCTTCGACCGCCAGTTCATCCAGGATCGGGACGATCTCGGTTTCCAGCTCACGGCCTTCGTCGAGCAGCACTTGCTGCTGTTCCGGCGACAGGGTGTTGAAGGCATTCAGGTTCATCAGCACGAAGTTGTAGGTCTGACCGAAGGTCGGCTTGGAGTAGTAGCCGGCGACTTCCTGCCAGCCCATGTCCTTGACGCCATTCAGGCCCCAGGCCGCGCCGTCGATCACGCCACGGTCCATCGCGGAGTAGACATCACCACTGGACATCAGCACCGGCGTACCGCCCAGGCCCTTGGTGACGTTGGTATAGGTGGGGCTGCCGCGCAGACGACGGCCATCCAGACCCGGCGTACCGGTGATCGGCTCCTTCAGCACGTACTGGAAGCCGTGGCTGCCCAGCGGCGGAATCGCGATCAGCTTGAGGCCCAGGCCGTTGTAGTGCTCATCGACCATGTCCCACAGGCCGGATTCACGCGTCTGTTCCGGATTCACCGCCACGCCATCCATCGCGGCGCCGACGCCGGTGGTGTTGGTGTGGTAAGCGGCGTGGGTATACAGCAGCTGGAAGACACCGGCCGCGACAGGCTGCAGCTGCTCGAAGGGCGGCACCACATCCGGGCCGGTCAGCTTGATGGTGAGGTCGGCGGCCTTGTTGGCTTCGACTTCCTTGATGAAGCGCTGGGCAATCTCGCGGGAGTAGGCAGTGGTCTGGTCGTAACTGGACAGCATGCGCAATTCGGTGGCCATGGACTGGGTGGCCGGGAGGAGGGCGAGCAGCGGGAGCAACAGAGCGGGCTTGAGGGTTTTCATAGCAGTATCCACGTTATCGTTATTGTGAGCGGGGCAGTGCATGCGGGACTTCTCGTGACCATGATGCTGCGTCCGGGAGATGCATGCGGTACCTGTCCCTGCTTCTTGTTGTGATGGTACGCCTTCAATCTATGAGGCCCTCCCTTCGCGGTCAACGAATCATCAGCCTTTTGGGCTTTCAAATTTCAATACGCAGTATTTGCCAAATTTATGTAAGATAATATGTGTGTATTGCGCGGTGACAACATGAGGGGATTCCGATGAGAAATTGGCCGATTGATGGCAAAAAAGGCAGCCAAGTCGTCGCAAGGATAGTGGGTAGTCGCTCGCGATAAACTTGCCTGAAGCCATCTGCTCGGTCAGCAGAATGGCCGTCATAGTGGCGAGCAGGAAACCCGCAGAGCGATGGATCCTGAACACGGGAAAGCCCCCGTTGCCGATGACCTCTTGAGAGCATCGGCAACGGGGGCTTTCGGGTGGTGCATCATTACTTGATAAGCACTGAGCGCAACTGTTCTCTCAGTCAGTCAGCTCAATCAGTCAGCTCGGCTAGTCAGTGCGACAGGCCAGCGGGCCGAGAAGTCGCCTCAGCGCGCCGCGGACTCGGTCGAGAGGCTCAGGCTCGGCTTGCGCAGCGCCAGCGGCATCAACGCCAGCGAGACCGGCAGGCCGATCATCACCGGGTGCAGGCCGAAGGGATGGCCCAGCACCTGCCACAGCACGGCGGTGGCCAACCCGCCCCACATCATGATTACCCCGCCACGCGGGTCTGGTGTGCGACGGCACAGCGCGACCACCGTCGGCACCAGCACACCGCAGACCAGCATCGCGCTGCCGAGAATCCAGATATCGAGCAGACGCGGTGCGTAGAGCGCCAGGCCCAGCGAAATCAAGGACATGGCGACCACCGAGTGGCGGCTCATGCGCAGCATGAAGGCATCATCGCGGCCCTTCATGCGCGGCTTGATGATGTCATTGGCGATGGAGGACGCACCGGCGATGAAGAACGAATCGGCGCACGAGATGATGGTCGCCAGCAGCACGACGACCATGCTGACCATCAGCGGCAACGGCAGGGTGGCCTTGATGATGGCGTAGAAGGACAGGTCCGGATTGGCGACCGCGATATCCAGTCCCAGCTTGGCGAAGGCGCCGATCAGGACCACGGCACCGCCGACCAGCAGCGTGAAGACGATGGCGACGGCGTAACCGGTACGTGCCGCCTTGAGGCTGCGCGCGGCCCAGAAGCGCTGCCACAGGTCCTGGCGCACGAACTGATAGGCGCCGATGGTCAGCATGTAGACCGCCAGTTCATGCCCGGAAATGCCGGTCAGGCTCAGGAAGTCAGGGTTGCCTTCGGGCATGGGGGCCGCGCTGATGAATTCCCAGCTGCCGCTGGCGTAGTAGACGGTGACCAGCAGGAAGAAGATGCCCAGGGTCTGCAGGGTGCCCAGGATGGCGTCTGACCAGATGACCGCCATCAGGCCGCCCAGCCATGTCTTGGCGGTCAGCAGTGCCCAGGTCAGCAGGATGCCCACCGGCAGTGCCAGGCCGAACACCAGCTTGAGCACCGTGGCCACGGCCACGAACTGCATGCCGGTGATGGCCGCGTAGGCACACAGGATGCTGAGCAGGGTCGGCACCCTGACGCCTTCGCCAAAGCGACTGACCAGGAAGTCGGCCAGGGTCACCATGTTGAGGCGCTCGCCCTCGGCGTGGATCTTGCCGATGAAGAAGTACAGCGCAATGCCCGCGAAGGTCATGCCCACCGGCAGCCACAGCTGGCCCATGCCGAAGGTGTAGCCCTTGGAGACGAAGCCCAGCAGGGTAGAACCGCCGACGGCGGTACCGATCAGCGTACAGATCAGCGGGAAGGTCGAGGTGGAACGGCCTGCGACATTGTAATCATCATAGGTCTTGATGCGGCGGAAGAAATAGAGCGAAAGCCCCATCAGAAATACGCCACATGCTATGATCATGATCGAGAGAATGAAGGTTTCTCGGGTATCGAACATCGTCGTGTTTTCCGCTTTATTGATATTGTATTGATCGTCATTAGTGTCTTGAGCGAGGGGGAATATATCACTCGAGGGCAGACGTTGGTGACGCGGTGCTGACTTTATTACCATCTAGCGTACCACCGAGAGTGCGTTTCATTGCGCTCTTGCCGGTCGCGCCACTTTCGGGACAGGAACAATCGCCATGCGACCCATACATGACACGCTGGACTGGAACCTGCTGAGAACATTCATCGTCATCGTCCAGGAGGAAAGCGTCAGTCGGGCCGCGGCGCGTCTCTACCTGTCACAGCCAGCGGTGAGTCTGTCACTCAAGCGCCTGGAAGAGCGCCTGGGGCAGCGTCTGATCGAACGGGACAGTCACAGTTTTCGCGTGACCGGGGCGGGGCAGGTGGTCTATCGCGAGGCGGTGGAGATCTACGCCAATGTGGCGCGTCTCGCCTCTGAGGTGGGCAATAGTCATACGGAGATTTCCGGACATGTCTCGCTCCTGTTCATCACCGGCATTGAATGCCGTTTCCTTGATAGCGTGTTCGCACGCTTTCACCGCTGTTTCCCCCAGGTCACCTTCTCGATCCAGGAAATGTCCAGTCACGAGGTGCAGCAGGGTTTGCTGCAGCGCCAGGGGGCCTTGGGTATCTGTCTGGCCCAGCAGACGCCTGAACAGCTGATGTCCCAGGTGCTGGCGCGCCAGAATTACCGCTACTTCTGTGGTCGCATGCATCCGTTGTTCGGTCAGCAGAACCTGCCGATGGATGCGCTGCGCAATGAACGCTATGTCTCCTTTGGCAGTGAGCAGCTTGATGGCGTGCTGTCACCGCTGGCGATGTTCCGTGCCCGCGAAGGCGTGCAGGGTCCGGTGATCGGTCAGTCCAGCAGCCTGCAGGAAATCCGCCGCATGGTGCTGGCCGGTTGGGGCATCGGCTGCATGCCCGAGCACATCGTGCGCCGTGAAGTCGCGGAAGGGGAGCTGTGGCCCCTGCCGCCCTACGGTGGCGTGGCCGATATCGACCTGCACCTGATGTGGCATCGCGAGGCGCGTTTCAGTGCCGCCGAATCCACCTTCGTCAACTTCATGCACAACGCGCTGGCCAAGGTGCCGCTGGAAGAGCGCCTGCATCGCGGGCTGGAAATGCAGCCCGCCGCGGCCTCTCACCCAGCCGACGGCGCGCCGGCCAGTCGCGACCCGCTTGCCGCCGTGCATGCTGATCTTGATGCTGAACGGCCTGATTCCGGTGAGGGCGAGGGCGCGGCCGAGACTCACTAGACCGAACCTCAGTTTCAAGCCCCTTTTCTCAAGCGCTTTCCAACCTCATTTCTCGACTACCACCCAAGGCACCGCTGCCATCCTGCAACATCGGATGACAGCGGTGCCTTCTTGGGTGGGTGGGTCGTCACTGGCCTCAGTAGGCGAGATTGATCCAGGTGGTCTTCAGGTCGGAGTACTTGTCCAGCGCGTGCAGTGACTTGTCACGCCCGAAACCGGACTGCTTGACGCCACCGAAGGGCACGCTGATATCGCCATCGGCGTAGCAGTTGACCCACACCAGACCCGCCTTGAGACGCCGCGAGACACGATGGGCACGCGCCAGATCGCGGGTCCACAGACCAGCGCCCAGCCCGTAGATGGAATCATTGGCCAGCTCGATGGCTTCTTCCTCGCCGCTGAAGCGGGTCACGCCGAGCACAGGACCGAAGATTTCCTCGCGCATCACGGTGCTGTTCTGGCCGCCTTCCACGATGGTCGGCTCCAGATACCAGCCGCCGGCGGTGGCGTCGCTGGGCGCGATCGCCTGACCGCCCTGGTGCAGCGTCATGCCTTCCGAGAGCGCCGTCTCGACGAAGCCGAGCACCTTCTCGTGGTGGTCCGCGCTGACCAGTGCGCCCATGCGCGTGGCCGGGTCGAGCGGGTCACCGGCCGGCATGGCGCGGGCGCAGGCGATCAGACGCGGCATGAAGTCATCGAAGATGGCCTCATCGACATACAGGCGCGAACCGGCGATGCAGACTTCGCCCTGATTGATGAAGATGGCGTCGGCGGCGGCGCGCGCGGCCTGGTCCAGGTCCGGACAATCGGCGAACACGATATGCGGCGACTTGCCGCCACACTCCAGCCACACACGCTTGAGGTTGGAGTCGCTGGCATAGCGCATGAAGCGCTTGCCGGTCGCGGTGGAACCGGTGAAGGCCAGCGCATCGACTTCCATGTGCAGGCCGAGCGCCTGACCCGCCACCGCGCCCAGGCCCGGCGTGACGTTGAACACGCCTGCCGGAATGCCGGCTTCATCGGCGAGTGCCGCCAGACGCAGCGCACTCAGGCTTGAGGCTTCGGCCGGCTTGAGCACCACGCTGTTGCCCAGTGCCAGCGCCGGCGCGAACTTCCAGGAAGCGATCATCAGCGGGAAGTTCCACGGCACCACCGCCGCGACCACGCCCAGCGCTTCACGGGTAATGGTGGCGTGCACGTTCTCGCCGGTGGGCGCGATCTCGCCGTAATGCTTGTCGATGGCCTCGGCGTACCAGGCCACCGAGCGCGCGGTTTCCGCCAGATCAAAGCCCAGGCTGTCGCCGATCGGCTTGCCCATTTCCAGCGTCTGCAGCAGCGCCAGTTCTTCGGCATTGTCGCTGATCAGCTGGGCAAAGCGTTGCAGCACGGCCTTGCGGGCCTGGGGGGACTGACGCGACCAGACACCGGATTCGAAGGCACGACGCGCGGCCATCACGGCGCGGTCGATATCCTGCTCGGTGCAGGCGGTGATATGCGCCAGCACTTCGCCGGTGGCCGGGTTGTAGGCCGGGAAGGTGTCGCAGCCGGTGCTTTCGGTATAGGCGCCATCAATGAAGGCACGCGTCTCGAAGGTCAGCGCGGCGGCGCGTTGCTGCCAGTCGGCATGCGTCAGCGGGGCGGATGTGGCAGTGCTCATTGGGCGTTCTCCGCGGTGTTGTGGGTCGCATTGGCGTCGTCAGTGTCAGAGCTGACGATGCCGGCACGCTTGAGCATCGCCAGCAGCAGGACGTTGGCGCCATCCTCGAGATCGGACGGTTCGGCGTTCTCGCTCTCGTTGTGGCTGATGCCGTCTTCGCAGGGCACGAAGATCATCGCCACCGGATTGATGCCGGCGATCTGCACGGCGTCGTGACCGGCGCCGGTTTCCATGTCGCGGTAGCTGAGTTCCAGTTCCTGGCTGGCGCTGCGCACCATCTCGATCAGTTCCGGCGCGAAGGGCGTCGGCGGAATGTGCTGGACCTCGATCAGCTCGATGTCCACGCGTTGTTTGTCGCTCTGGTTGGCGGCGTGATGCTTGAGGCACAGCGCCTTGAGCTGGTCGTGCATCTCGGCCAGCACGGCCGGTTCCAGGTGACGCAGGTCGACGCTGAAGCGCACCTGGCCCGGAATCACGTTGCGCGAGTTGGGATGCACATTGAATTCGCCGCAGGTGACGCGACCGTTGGGCTGGTAGGCATCGGCCAGCGTCAGGATGTCGCTGACCAGCGCGCAGGCGGTCTTGAGCGCATCGCGGCGGTAGGGCATCGGCGTCGGGCCGGCGTGGGCTTCCTGACCGCTGACCACCACGTCGAACCAGTGCAGACCCAGCGAGCCGGTGACGGCACCGATGATGATCTCTTCCTGTTCCAGCACCGGGCCCTGCTCGATATGCGCCTCGAAATAGGCGCCGAAATCATGGCTGCCCACCGGCACGTCGCCGGCATAGCCGGTTCGCGCCAGTGACGCGGCAACGCTGTCGCCGTCACGGTCGGTGGCGGCCAGGGCCTTCTCGAGCGGGATCAAGCCCGCATGCACGCCGGACCCCATCATCACCGGCACGAAGCGGCTGCCTTCCTCGTTGGTCCAGATCACCACTTCCAGCGGGGCCTCGGTCTCGATGCCGCGCTCATCCAGCACGCGCATGACTTCCAGGCCAGCCAGCACGCCGTAGCAACCGTCGAACTTGCCGCCGGTGGGCTGGGTGTCGATGTGGCTGCCGGTGGCGACCGGCGGCAGGCTGTCATTGCGGCCCGGACGACGGGCGAAGATGTTGCCGATCTCGTCGACGCGCAGTGTCAGGCCAGCGGCCTCGAGCCAGCCGGTGACCAGCTCACGGCCGGCGCGGTCTTCTTCGGTCAGGGCCAGACGGCAGTTGCCGCCCTTGGGCGTCGCGCCGATCTCGGCCAATGTCATCAGCGCGTCCCACAGGCGCTTGCCGTCGACGCGCAGGGCGAAGCTATCCAGAATCTGCTGGGTCTGTTCGGTATTGGCAGAGGGAGCTGAAGGGGTAGTGGTAGTGGACATGTTGTTGTATGACTCCTGTCGTCGCGCTCTGGCGGCATGGTTCAACTGTTCTGACTGGCGACCTTCCCGCCTTCGGGCGACGGGAAGGTCGTCCGAAGGCGGGAAGGCGCGCCTCCCTGTGACTTACTCGGCTGCGTTGCGCGTGAGGGCATCTTCACGGATGCCGCTGAGCAGCTTGCCCGGGGCGATGCCGTCCGGGTCATAGCGCAGCTCGATCAGGGCCGGCAGACGCTCGCGGTCGGCGAATTCCAGGGCGCGCTTGAAGCTTTCCTCGAAGTCCTCGTCCTTCTCCACCACCTGGCCCAGGCCGCCGTAGGCGGTGACCAGCGCGGCGAAGTCCGGGTTGGTGAAGGTCAGCGCGATCTCGCGGCCCGGGAAGTCGTTTTCCTGGTGGGCGCGGATGGTGCCCCACATGCCGTTGTTGAACACCAGCACCACGACGCCGAGGCGGTACTGCAGTGCCACGCCCAGTTCCTGCAGGTTCATCTGGAAGCAGCCATCACCGGCGTAGCAGACGGCGGGGCGTTCCGGGAATTCCAGCTTGCTGGAGATGGCGGCGGGCAGGCCATAACCCATGGAACCGACGGTCGGGGCCAGCGAGCTGCCCAGGCCACGGAAGCGCACGTAGCGGTGTGCGTAGAGCGCGTAGTTGCCGGCGCCGACGCTGATGCAGCCCTTGCCATCGAGAATGCGGTCGACGGTCAAGCTGACCTTGTCCAGGCTCAGCGGGCCCGGCGACGGCTGCTCTTCCAGCGTGGCCAGATAGGCGGCGCGCGCCTCGCGGGTAATGCCGGACCAGCGCGGGGCGCTATCCGGGGACAGGGTGGAGAGCGCCAGTGCGAAGCCGTTGACGTCGGTATTGATGGCCAGCGTCGGCTGATAGACACGGCCCAGCTCTTCCGGGTCTGCGTAGATGTGCACCAGCTTCTGGGTCGGCACCGGCGACTGGATCCAGCTGTAGCCTTCGCTGGTGGCTTCGCCGATACGGGTGCCGACGGCGATCACCAGATCACTCTCGACCAGCTGCTGACGCAGCGCGTCATGCATGCCCATGCCGACGTGACCGGCGAATTGCGGCAGTTCGGCATCGACGCACTCCAGACGGCGCCAGGCGACCCCGGTGGGGATATCGAAACGCTCGGCGAAGCCTTCCAGCGCGACCTGGGCATCGCGGGTCCAGCCGCTGCCACCGACCAGCAGGAAGGGGCGCTCGGCAGTCGCGAGCAGGCGCTTGAGCTCATCCAGCTGCGGCTGACCCGGATAGGTGGCCAGACGCGGGTGCGGCTTGACGTCCGCGACCTGGGCCTCGCCCCACAGGGTGTCTTCGGGCAGTGCCAGCACCACCGGGCCCGGACGGCCACTGCGCGCCACCTGATAGGCACGCGTGATGTATTCCGGAATGCGCGAGGTGTCGTCGATCTGCGCGACCCACTTGGTCATCTCGCCGAACATGCGGCGGTAATCGATTTCCTGGAAGGCTTCGCGCTCGATGAAGTCGCCCCCGACCTGACCGATGAACAGGATCATCGGCGTGGAATCCTGATAGGCGGTGTGCACGGCGATGGAGGCGTTGGTGGCGCCCGGGCCACGGGTGACGAAACACACGCCCGGCTCGTTGGTCAGCTTGCCGTAGGCTTCGGCCATGTAGCCTGCGCCACTTTCCTGGCGGCAAACGATGGGCTCGATGGCGCCTTTGTGCTCATTGAGCGCATCGATGCATGGCAGATAGCTTTCGCCCGGCACCAGGAAGACACGCTTGGTGCCGTGCAGACGGATCTGGTCGACGAGGATCTGCCCGCCATTGCGCAGCGGCAGGGTGGAAGTGGAGGAAGTGTTCGCGGCCTGAGTCATGGGAGTGCTCTCGTTGTTGTTGAGAAATCAGTGTTGAGAATTCGGTGTTGAGAATTCGGATGTTGAGAATTCGGATGTTGAGAATTCGGATGTTGAGAAATCGATGTTGAGAAATCGGTGTTGAGACATCGGTACTCTTGACGCGGTAATGAATTCGGTGCGGCGCTCGGCAGGGCAACGGCTCAGGTCTGAGGCGCGGTGCTGTCGACGGGCATCGGGTCAGCGCCGCGAGCGGGCATGAGGTCATACAGCGCCTCGAGCTGTTCGGGGTAGATGACGCAACGCGCCTGCAGCCCCTGCTGATTGGCCCAGTGCTGGTCGGTGCCCAGCCCGTGCTTCCAGCGCCACGGGCCATCGATGGCCAGCCGGCGATGGGTCTTGCAGGCCCGCGCCAGCCGCTGACGCCACGGCTTGAGCGTCTCGGTGATGGTGGCGGCGGGCTGGTCGGGCATCAGGCCAAGATCCGTGGCCAGATCCCCGGTACCGATCAGCGCTCCCAGCAGGCGTGGCGTGTCATCGCCCGCGGCGAGCAGTTCCTCGGCGGCCAGCAGTCCGGCCTGGCTTTCCAGCGTCGCGACGCTCTTCAGACTGCCCCGTGGCAGGCCATGCAGTTCTTCCTGCTCGGCGAGGGCGTCATCCAGCGCGGCCAGCTGGGCGCGTTGCTCGACGGCGGGCAGGAAGATGGCGGCGGGAGTCCCGGTGGGATCGCCCAGGGCGGTGCTGATCAGCTCTGCCAGTTCTTCGCGACCGCCGTGCTCCAGCAGGTTGAGGCGCACGGCCGGCCACACCTTCAGGGCACGGGCGCGTCTGGCGAAGTCGGCGAAGCGACTGATGGCAAGCTTGCGTCCGGCGGCCGGGGTGAACTCTTCGAGATCGACCACGATGGCATCGGCGCCGCTGGTGAGGGCGGCCTGCAGACGGGCGGCGTCGTCACCCGGCACGAACAGCCAGCGCTGGGGAAGCTTGTGGTCCATGGCGGTGGTCATCACTCAGCCCTCCATCAGGTTGGGCAGGAACAGCACGAGTTCCGGAATGAAGGTGATCAGCATCAGCACGGTCAGCATCGCGCCCAGCATCAGGCCCAGCGGGCGCAGCGAGTCGCTGACATTGATGCCGGCGATGCGACAGGCGGCCATCAGGTCGATGCCCAGCGGCGGCGTATTGGCGCCGATGGCCAGATTGACGGTCAGCAGTACCCCGAAGTGCACCGGGCTGATGCCGTATTGCGCCAGCAGCGGCATCACGATGGGCGTCACGATGATGATGATCGCCACGCTTTCCATGAAGGACCCCAGCACCAGCAGCACGGCGGTCAGCAGCAGCAGGACGCTGATGCGGCTGTCGGTGAATTCGCCGATCAGCTGGGCGATGGCCTGCGGCACCTGCTCGTAGGTCAGGCCCCAGGCGAACATGCCGGCCGCACCGATGATCAGCAGGATGGCGCCGGTGGTCTCGGCGGTTGCGCGGACGCTGTCCAGGAAGCCGCGCCAGGTCAGGCTGCGATAGACACAGGTGCCGATGATGATGGCGTAGAGAATCGCGGAGGCGGCGGCTTCGGTGGGCGTGAAGACCCCGAAGCGGATACCGCCGATGATCATCACCGGCACCATCAGGGCCGGCATGGCGCTGAGCAGGGCGCGGCGACGCTCGCCTGGCACACGGGCCGCGACACCGCCCGACCAGCCATGCTTGCGTGACATGTAGAGGGCGACGCCGACCAGCGCGACGGTCAGCATCAGGCCGGGGATGATGCCGCCCATGAACAGCTGGCCCACCGAGGTATTGGAGGTGGTGCCGTAGACGATCATCACGATGCTGGGCGGAATCACGGTGCCGATGGAGCTGGCGGTACCGACCAGCGCACTGCTGAAGCCCTTGTCATAGCCGTTGCGGGCCATGGTGGGCAGCAGCATGCTGCCGATGGCGATCACGTCCGCCACGCCGGAGCCGGACAGCGCGCCGAACATCATGCAGGCCAGCACCGCGACCACCGCCAGACCACCGCGGATATCACCGACCATCGCCATGCACAGGCGTACCAGGCGTTCGGTCAGACCGGCGCGGTTCATCAACTGGGCGGCGAGCACGAACAGCGGGATCGCCAGCAGGGTGAAGCTTTCCATCCCGGCCACGAATTGCTGCGCCGAGACCATCATGGGCGCGGCACCGAAGGTCAGCAGGTAGAAGAGGGCCGACATCAACAGCGCGAAGGCGATGGGAATGTCGATGAGGATGCCGAGCGCGAATACGCCGAGCAGAGCCAGGGCGCCGAGAGTCATGAGGCATCTCCTTGGCGTGGGGATGACGTGGCGTCATCGGCCAGGGTGTCACGGGGGGTTGCGGTCGGCGTCAGCAGGTGCTCCAGCTGTACCAGTGCCATCGCGGTGCAGCACAGCGGCACGGACAGATAGACGATACCGGCCGGAATCTGCAGCGCGGTGGTGGTCTGACGCATCGTGATGGCGGTCAGGTCCATGCCTGCCTTGGCCAGCAACAGCAGCATGATCAGGATCATGGCGTCAGTGATGCGTCCGGTAATGCGCTGGATACGCACCGAGCGCACCAGCAGCGGCAGCAGGCCCGCACTCAGATGCGTGCGGTTGCGGGTGCAGGACACCGCGGCCAGCAGGGTGGTCCATACCAGCACCAGCTGCGGCAACTCTTCTGCCCAGTGCGGCGGCTGGCCCATGACCCAGCGCATGAAGACGGTCCAGATCACCAGTGCCGACAGCGCGGCGACTCCGCTGGCAGCCAGGGCCAGACAGCCCCGGCAGCTCCAACGTGAGAGGGTGATCATCAAGGTACGCACGGCACACAACACGGCCAGCGGCTTGACGGAGGGAGAGGCGGAAGACATCGTTACTCGCCCTTGCGGTATTGCTCGACCAGGCCCATCAGCTCAGGCCCGAAGACGTCGGTATACTCGGCCCACACACCCTGCACCTTGGCATTGAAGGGCGCGGTGTCGACCTCGTTGACCTGCATGCCTGCCTCTTCCAGCTTGGCGACCAGCTCGGCGTCATCCTTCTGGGTCATCGCGCGCTGCTTGTCACGCCATTCGTCGGCGCTCTTCTGCACTGCGGCCTGATCCTGCTCGGAGAGCTGGTTCCAGGTGAAGTTGGAGATGGTCAGACATGCCGGTGCCCAGACGTGACCGGTGAGGGAGACGTAGTCCTGCACTTCGCTGAACGAAGAGGAATAGATGATGGCCAGCGGGTTTTCCTGGGCATCGAACACACCCTGCTGCAGCGCGGAGTAGAGCTCACCGAAGGACAGCGGCGCTGGGCTGGAACCCAGTGCGGTGAAGGTGTCCAGACGCATCTTGTCCGGCGTGACGCGAATCTTGAGGCCGGCGAGGTCTTCCGGGGTGGTGATGGGGCCACGGTTGTTGGTGACGTGACGGAAGCCGTTTTCCCACCACGACAGGATCTTCATGTTGTGCTCGTCGGCGACGTCCTCGAGCGCATCGCCCAGCTTGCCATCGTAGGCGGCGTAGGCGTGTTCGCGGTCCGGCCAGGAGTAGGGCAGTTCGACGATGCCGAAGCGGGCATCCAGCGGCTGGAAGGAGCCACAGCCGATCACGCCAGCCGGCACGCTGCCGATCTGCATGCCTTCCACGACCGTCTTCTCGTTGCCGAGCTGTCCGCTTGGGAAGACCTGGAAATTGACGCGGCCATCAGTGGCCTCGGCGACATCCTTGGCAAAACCTTCCGCAGCGATGTTCCAGCTATGGGTGGGCGCCAGCACGTGGCCGAGCTTGATATCCTGAGCCTGAGCGGCGCTCAGCGGCAGGATAACGGTAGCGGCAATTGCAGCGGTCAGCAGGGTACGCTTCATCGGGACACCTCTTGGAGTTGTTATCGTTGTGACAGGCGCCTCTGTGTGCGCCTTGATCCAAGAGTGTGTTCTGTTCGTGTATTTCGGTAGTTTCGATTTTTTATTCTTGGTATTAACCAGATTTATGCTGGGTCTCGATGGCTCGCCAATCCTGTAGTCCAGTCCTTTTATATACCGTTATCTTGATTTGTTGCCCATTGCGGTTCTGGCAGGGCTGGGCGAAGCGGCAGTCATCGGGACACGCAACACAAGGCGCCCGCGAAGAGACGTGTCTTCGCGGGCGCTGAGATAACACTAAGGCAGCCTGATTGGCGCCTGAATGGCGCCTGAATGGCGCCTGACTGTCGTTTAAGAGCCGCTCTCGGGTCAGGACACTGCCTTGTCCAGCGCCTGGCTGACATCGGCGATGATGTCGTCGATGTGCTCGATCCCCACCGAGATACGCACCAGATCCGCCGAGACGCCGGCCTTGGCCAGTTCTTCCTCGTTGAGCTGGCGGTGAGTGGTGGAGGCCGGGTGGCAGGCCAGCGACTTGGCATCGCCGATATTGACCAGGCGCAGAATCATCTGCAGCGCATCGATGAACTTGCCGCCGGCGATGCGGCCGGCTTCGGCCTTGTCGTCACCTGTCGCGTCCGTCTTGATGCCGAAGCTTACGATACCGGAGGCCTTGCCGCCGGTGATCTTCTGGCAGGTGGCATGATAGGGGCTGTCGGGCAGCGCGCCGTAGTTGACCCAGCTGACGCTCGGGTGCTGCTGCAGATACTCGGCCAGCGTGAGCGCATTGCTGCAGTGGCGTTCCATGCGCAGGCTGAGGGTTTCCAGGCCTTGCAGCAGCAGGAAGGCGCTCTGCGGTGACAGCGCCGCGCCGGTATTGCGCAGCGGCACCACACGGCAACGCCCGATATAGGCGGCCGGGCCGAAGGCTTCGGTGTAGACGACGCCGTGGTAGGAGGGGTCCGGCTCGTTGAGAATCGGGAAGCGCTCCTTGTTGGCGACCCAGTCGAACTTGCCAGAATCGATGATGATGCCACCCACGGTGGTGCCGTGGCCGCCGATGTACTTGGTCAGCGAGTGGATCACGATATCGGCGCCGTGATCGAAGGCGCGGCACAGCACTGGCGTGGCGACGGTGTTGTCGACGATCAGCGGCACGCCATGCTTGTGGGCGATCTCGGCCAGACGCGCGAGATCGACGATGTTGCCGGCAGGATTGCCGATGGACTCGCAGAAGACAGCGCGGGTCTTGTCATCGATCAGCGCCTCGAGGCCGGCGAAGTCATCGAAGGCCGCCATGCGCACCTCGACCCCCTGACGCGGCAGACTATGGGCGAACAGGTTGTAGGTGCCGCCATACAGCTGGCTGGTGCTGACGATGTTGTCGCCGACCTGCACCAGCGCCTGGATGGCATAGGTGATCGCCGCCATGCCCGAAGCCACCGCCAGCGCCGCGATACCGCCTTCGACGGCGGCCATGCGCTGTTCCAGCACGTCATTGGTCGGGTTCATGATGCGGGTGTAGATGTTGCCCGGCACCTTGAGATCGAAGAGGTCCGCGCCGTGCTGGGTGTCATCGAAGGTGTAGGAGGTGGTCTGGTAGATCGGTACTGCCGCCGCCTTGGTGGTGGCTTCCGAGGTATAGCCGTGATGCAGGGCGAGGGATTCCAGCTTCATGTTGTCAACCGACATGACAGTGTCCTTGTGCGAGAGCGTGGCGAGATCTTGTTGTTCATGATGTTCAGTTCTTGCTGTGGTCGTCCGTCCGTATGCGGCTGCGGTCTACCTCTACCGCCAGCAGGGCGCATGCCGCGACGACGCTCAACATTAGCAACGGGTCATCGCCAAGTCCAAGCGTCGCTCACGCCGGCACCACCGGCCGCTGACTGGGCGGCACGCCGAACTGGCGACGAAAGGCGGTGGCGAAGTTGGCCGCGCTGCGATAGCCCGCCAATTCCGCTGCGGCTTCTATCGTCAGCTTGCGGTCCTGCAGCAGGTGCGCCACTCGGGTCAGCTGCCGCCGCCGCAGGTCCTGCGCCAGGGTCTGGCCGTAGGCGTCGCGATAGCGGCGCTGCAACTGGCGCACGCTCATGCCCAGCCGTGATGCCATCTCCGCCTGGCTCAGGTAGGCGGCTTCCCCGCTGTGTATCCAGTCTTCCAACCTTGCTGCCCAGTGCTCGCCAAGCCCTTCGGGAGTCGGATGAGAAAGAGTGGCCGTGGCCGCCAGACATTCGCTGATCACTTCCAGCGCCAATGACTCGATGCCGAGGCGCAGCGCCAGCGTCCCCGGCCGTTGGCGGCTGAATTCCTCCAGTCGCTCGATCAGACGCACAGACGGCTGCCAGGCGTAATGGGCCAGATGCCGCGCCTCGGGCATCAGCTGGCTGGCGCGTGATACCCCCAGATGCAGTTTCAGCCACGCCGGTGTCAGCGACAGGATGGCGCTGTGCTCCTGCGCGCCTTTCACGCTCTTGAGCGCGAATTCCGTCACCTCATCGAGGGCGATGCATAGTGCGCGCCCCGGTGCCAGTGCATGGCTGTCCGGGCCAAAACTGACCTTCGGCTCCCCGCGCCACACCACGGCGATCTTGAGGGACGGCTCGATACGGGAGTGAATCATCAGGTCGGCACGTTTGCGCACGCGGTTGAGGCGCATGAACAACCCCGGCTGAGCCTCGTGCAGATGCATGTTGCCGATCAGCGCGCCATCGCCCGACTGGCCCTCGGCAGGCTCGCATTGGTGGTCGCTGGTCAAGGCGCGCGCCATGCGGTGGACGTGTTCCAGCTCGATGATCCTGTGCCTTGCGCTCTCGCTTGAGGGCGAAGCGGAAAGCGCATCAGCGGTCGTCGTGGCACCGCCAGCGCAGCCGGAAAGGGAAGTAAGGCTCATCTTGTCGCACCTGCAAACATCAGGGAGGGTTCCGCAAAGGTTTTTGTCATCGTGGAGTGCCAAAATGCCCCGTCAATGCATCAAATGCAAATAATTATCATTAGTGGCGACAGGCAGTGAGCACAACACGATGAGCACGAGGCAAGGGGACATGATGAAGAAGATGAAGACTCGCGGAGGCGTGCTGTGTGGGGCAGGGGCGCGTCGTTTGATGCTCGGGGCGGGCGTGGTGCTGGTCAGTATGCCGGCGCAGGCGGACGAATCGACGCTGGTGCTGGATACGCAGCGGGTCACGGGTCTGCGTCTGTATGACATGGCCTCCAGTGAAGAAAGTGGTGGCTATAGTGTCGATGCCGCCACGGTGGGTTCCAAGGTGCCGGCCTCGCTGCGCGACATACCGCAGTCGGTCAGTGTCGTGACCCATGACGCCATCGAGGATCAGAACTTCATCACCCTGGATCAGCTGGCGGCGCGTACGCCGGGCGTGCGGGTGCTGAACAACGACAGTGGCCGCTCGTCCATCTTCGCGCGTGGCTATGAGTACGATGCCTACAGCATCGATGGCCTGTCCGCGCCGATGTCGAGCCTGACGGGCTCGGTGCCTTCGCTGACCGCCATCGATCGGGTCGAGGTCATGCGCGGGCCGTCTGGCCTCTTCAACAGCACCAGTGAGCTGGGCGGCGTCATCAATCTGGTGCGCAAGCGCCCGACCGATACCTTCCAGGGCTCCATCAGCGGCAGCGTCGGTACGCTGGATGACAGAAGCGTCAGCGTCGATATCTCCGGGCCCATCGATGAGCAGGGCCGTATCCGCGGGCGCCTGGTGACCCGCTCCACGGAGCAGGCGCAGTGGGTCGATGACAACGACAACACGCTGAATGATTTCTATGGCGCGCTGGATATCGATCTGGATGAGAACACCGAGCTGTCACTGGGCGTGATCCACAACACCAAGGACATCACCGTCAATCAGGGTCAGCCGGTGGGCAGCGATGGCGACTTCACCTACGCACGAAGTTCGGCTTTCTATGGCGCGGACTGGAACAGCTTCGAGAGCGACTCCACCGATGTCATCGCCGAGCTGACGCACCACTTCAGTTCGCGCGGCTATGGACGGCTGGCGGCGCGTTACAGTGATCGCAATGCCGATTACGAGTACGCCTACAGTGGCTCCGCGCTCAGTGACAGCGGCGACATGAGCAGTGTCGCGGGCTATGCCGGTTTCACCGATGAGACCTCGGTGAGCGTGGATGCCAGCTACACCCAGGGCTTCGATGCCTTCGGCAACCAGAACGAATTCGTGGTCGGCGTCGACTACAAGACCTCAGAAGCGGACACCACCGCGGCGCGCACCAGCGACCTGACCGGCTCCAGCGCCAGCATCAGCGAGCTGAACAACCTGGCCTATGTCGACATTCTCGGCAACGCGCGTGACGGCGTCAGTGGCTACAGCCTGTCGCGCACCGAGACCACCCTCGAAGAACAGGGCCTGTACGGCAAGGTGACGCTGCGTCCCGGGGCGCCGCTGGCCGTGATACTGGGTGCGCGGGTCAGCCATTTCTCGGCGGATTCCGTAGACAGGATCAATGGCGGCAGCAGCGACATGCAGGACACGGCTGTCACGCCCTACGGCGGACTCGTGTACGACCTGGACGCCGATCACTCCGTCTATGCCAGCTACTCCAAGGTCTTCGAGCCTCAGACCAGTGAAGGCGAGGACGGGGACCTGATCGACCCGCGGGAAGGCGAGCAATACGAGATCGGCATCAAGGGCAGCTATCTGGATGGCGCCCTCAATGCGCGCATCAGTGGCTTCCAGCTGACCGACAGCCACCGCGCGGCATCCTCCACCGACAGCAGCGTCGATTACTCGGTGGATTCCGGCAAGATGCGCATCACCGGTGCGGAGCTGGAGCTGGCCGGCAACATCACGCCGCAGTGGGATGTCATCTTCGGCTACACCTACATGGACTCTGAAGTGCTGGAGGCCGGCAGCTCCGATGCCTTGCTGATGCTGATGCCCAACAACATGGTCAATCTGTGGACCCAGTATCGCTTCGAAGGCAACCTGCTGGACGGCGTATCCGTCGGTGCCGGCATGACGGCGCTGAGTGACTTCGACAATACCCAGGGCACCATCCATGCACCGGGCTATGCGGTATTCGATGCCATGCTCGGTTACCAGTTCACGCCACGACTCAGCGGCCAGCTGAACGTCTACAACCTGTTCGACCGCGAATATTACGTGCGCGCCGGTTCAGCTAGTGTCTTCAACTTCGTGGGACGCCCGGCCAGCGCCGTCGCCACCATGAAGTATGAGTTCTGATGGTGGCTCTCGGATTGCGTGCGCGCTTGAGGCTATTCGCCCGGCTACAGGCATGGGGACTCATCATGCTGACATCCGCTACTGTCAGCTTGCCGGCCCTTGCCATGACTCACGCCGCTGATGAGGCGCTGGCAGGCACCACGACCTCCTTCACCCAGCATTCGCGCCTCACGGGGCACGATTATCTGATCCAGGTGGCATTGCCCAGGGTCGCGCCGCCGCAAGGGGGCTATCCCGTGCTGCTGGTACTGGATGGCAATCGCCACCTTGATCTGTTCACGGCGGCGCGGGATGTGCTGGGCCGCCGTGGCTTTGACAAGTCACCGGCGAATCTCGCCATCGTCGCGGTCGGCTATGCGGGCAGTGACAAGCAGACAGAGGCGACGCGCGCCACCGTCACGACACTGCGCTACCAGGACTTCACGCCACCGCTCACCAGCGGCACCGCACCTGAGGGCACGGGGGGCGGGGCACAGTTTCTGGCCTATCTGACGCAATCCCTGCCGCCTGAACTGGCCTCACGCTATCCGCTGGATCTCAAGCGTCCAGCGCTGGTCGGTCACTCGCTTGGCGGCCTGTTTGCACTCCATGCCCAGCAACAACAGCCCGAGGCGTTCGGCGCGATCTTCGCAATCAGCCCGTCGCTGTGGTGGCTGCAGGAGAATGACCAGGCCAACTGGCCGTTGCGTCTTGCCTGCTCCGAGGCAGCGGGCCCGGTATTGATTGCCGCTGGCGGACGCGAGCAATCGCCGCAGCCACAGCGCAATGACCCAAAGCGGGACAGGCTGCGTGTCCAGCGCGCGATGATCGACAACGCCCAAGCCTATGCGCGCCAGTTGGGCGAGCGCTGCCCGCAGATCGAGGTGCAATGGCGGCGTTATGCAGGCGAAGACCACGGCAGCGTGATGTGGCCCGCCGCGCGCTCGGTGATGGAGATGTTGTTGGGATCACGCTGATCAGGCTTGCCTGCGCGAAAGTGCGAAAGCGCGTGCGTGCAGTTGAAAGGGGGGCAGTCAGACAGTAAAGACACGACGGCGGCATCAGCGTGGGACGTTTTGTCCTGACTGATGCCGCCGTCGTCTTGTTTCAGCGCCGCTTGTGTCAGAGCGGTCTGTAACAGCGCGGTTTGTATCAGAGCAATGCTTACATCACCGCACGTACCGCCAGGAACAGCACCGTCGGAGCGAGCAGAATGCCCAGGCCGGTGTAGAAGGTGGCCGTCATCGCGCCGTAGGGCACCAGGCGGGCATCGGTGGCGGCGAGACCGGCCGCGACGCCGCTGGTGGTGCCGATCAGGCCGCCGAAGATCATCGCGGAGCGGGGATTGTCGAGCCCGATCAGGCGCGCCGTCATCGGCGTGGCGACCATGGTCAGGATCGACTTCACCAGTCCGGCGGCGATCGACAGCGCGACCACTTCGGAGCTTGCCCCCAGGGTGGCACCGGTGACCGGGCCGACGATGTAGGTGACCGCGCCCGCGCCGATGGTGGTGATATCGACCGGATCGGTATAGCCGAAGGCGATGGCGACACCGCCACCGGCGATGAAGGAGATCAGCACGCCGACGAACAGCGCCACCACCCCACGGAAGCCGGTCTGGCGGATTTCCTTCAGGTTGACCCCATAGGCGGTGGCGATGATCGCGAGATCGCGCAGCATGCCGCCGCCCATCAGGCCAAGCCCCGAGAACAGCGTGACATCCGAGAGCCCCTTGCTGCCGCCGGTGGTCGCGCCGCCCACATAGGCCAGCACCAGGCCGAGAATGATGGCGA
>Ga0207897_100213_pt1 | contig 24218 bp, 18 predicted proteins | sample LinPmetageLP42_FD_184054 | JGI IMG/M metagenome (GOLD analysis project Ga0207897, IMG submission 184054) | Marine viral communities from the Pacific Ocean - LP-42 (SPAdes) | ecosystem: Environmental > Aquatic > Marine > Oceanic | place: Pacific Ocean | collected 2010-08-27
GAGTGTCCACGGTATGGCTTCTGATATTGTGTTTGTGATTGCCCTGATGATAATTGTCAGCTTGGCTTGGAGTGTACTTGCCGTACCTCGTCTGCGCAAACGCTTGCCAAAAATCTACCTGATAGCCCGCTCGTGGTGGTTGATGCTTGCCGCGCTCTGCACTTGCTATGTGATTGCAAAAATAACGAACGATACGCAAGGTTCTTATTCGCAAGCATATTCCTATCAATGGCTACTCATTTTATTTTTTATATTAATTGGTCTACGCGGCAGCTACGAGATTAAACGCCTATGGTGTTTACGCAGTAAAGCCATGCTCATTCATAAACTCCAAGCGCAAGGCTTACAGCCAAGTACGCTCCTGCTACCGAATACATCTCTCAACTCGACTCAACACTATACGCGGCTTAATTACTTAGACCTGCTACTGAGTATTGCATTCATCTCACTCATTATTAGCCTTATTATCTTGCAGCAACTGACCTGGCAACGCGAACAATATGGTGTTTTACTCTTCGTATTATTTGCCAGTCAGTTTAATGATATTGCCCAATATCTATGCGGAAGACTGCTTGGACGTAAGCTGTTTAAACGAGGTCTAGCGCCGATTATTAGCCCCAATAAAAGCATTGAAGGTGCTATCTTTGGCAGTTTAGTTGCGGCAATATTGGCAGCAGTATTAGGTCTTTGGCTCACTCCTTTTGATTGGTGGGTCTGTCTATTAGCTGCCTATGGCTTGGCGGTAAGCGGTATATTTGGAGACTTATTAGAATCAGCATTTAAACGCCAACACGGGGTGAAAGACACCGGAACGATGCTTGCTGGTCATGGTGGGGTCTTAGATCGGATAGACAGTTTGCTGATTGGAGTGCCAGTATTTACCTTACTCTACTGGTTACTTGGTTAAACCTAGTCAAAGTATTGATAGTCATATTATTTGGCTTTATCTAGTTTACTGCGCAATATCCAATTGAGCACAGGCTTTGGTAAATGGTTTAAAACACTTGTGATATAGCGCATCGAGCGTGGAAATATCGCCAGCTCTACCTCATCGTCAATCGCTTGCATAATATGATCAACCGCCGCTTGCGTGCTCATGATAAATGGCTTATGGCTAGCATCGCCATCGTTTAAATCACGCAATGCTTGAGTATTGATATAGCCTGAGGCAATACAGTTTACTTGGATATCATAAGGTATAAGTGCTGCACGATAAGCGCTAGCAGTCGCAATCATTGCGCGCTTGCTTTTTGCATAAAGGCTGGCATAAGGATAATCTATCGTACCTGCGATAGAGGCAATACAGACAAGGCTTGGTCTATCGCCTTTGCTAGCGTCCAATGACTGATATTGCTGTTTTAACTGACTGCTTGCCCATCTAAAAACTTGCTCAAATGCCTGCAAGTTAATCGCTAACATTTTATCACTGTCTGCTTGGTTTAGATGATGAACACGTTCATTGGTATAACTGCCAGCACTATAGACAAGCCTTTGAAAGCTTGTAGCTGACAATTCATCTAACAAACTCTGTGTTTGGATAACATCCGTTAAGTCGCACACATAAGTCACGATGGTAGGATGCTGGTTATTAATGTCGGCTATCTTTGCCTCGTTACTACCAATAACGCTCACCTGCCAGCCAAGCATCTCATGATGCAGAGCCAATGCCAAGCCAATGCCACTCGTACCACCAACGATAATAATATGCGGCGCATGGTTTCTAGTGATACCTTTTGCGATGTTTTTCATAATTTATGTTGCTGTATATAGTTGACCGTACGCTGATAGCCATATTGCCATTGCGCCTGCATTTGCTGCACAAAACCGTCATAGTCGCTGTGTATTAGCTCAACAGTCATTTGCTTTAGGTTAAACCGCTTTTGCACATTTTGACCTGCTAACTGCTGTTCATTATCGGCAAATGGTAACCAATGTAGCTGACGGTTTTTATTAATGGTTTCAGTGAGCGCCGACACACTGATTGGTTGATAACCGTGTACTGCTGCCAATCGCCTATTAGGATCAAAACCAAAAACACGCTGAATCGCGGGAGCAGCTAGCCATGCGTCATAACCTGCCTTGGTCTCTGCAAATACGCTGTCGCCCAACTGACAGGCTAGCTCAATCGGTGTCAGATTGATCACACCTCCCAAGCACCAGCCAAGCTCTGTGATATGTGTTGGCGGTAGATAGTACATGTCAGCCATAGAAGCGCGGATCACTGGGGCAAAATCCCATTGCGTCTGTACCTTTACAGACGGGTGTATGCGTCCGTTTGCAAATATATGCGCAGGCGATGTCATTTGTTCGTCGGCCAGACCTGATACAAGGTTTGGCAAATTTGCTAAGCACGGCGGCGCAAATAACAACTCTTGCAGTACAGGTTTTTTATTACATAAGCCATCAGCAGGTGCTTGATACAATCGACTGGCAATGATAGCTATCTCTGGCGTTGTTTTACCAGCAGCGCTACCACTATCACTAGCAGCAAACTGCGACAGCTCATCCAGCCAGTACTGCTCGTTATCGATACGAAACATTGCCAACTGCTGTAGCTCATTTAACAGTCGCTCGTAACTGTCTGCTTGCCGTTGTCCTTGTCCATTATCCCTTTGCTTTGATAACCGCCAACGTTTGAGTGCATGTATCATATAGCGCAGCTTTAGACGTTTATTGGCTTCATCTGGCGCGACATGTCTGATGGCAGTGATGACACGATATAACTCACGGCTGCACATCAATGCTTGCAAATCTTTAGGGTCAGGCGCAAGGTGTACTAAGTAGGCAGACAAACTACCACCGCAAGTACCAACGATAATGTCTGGCGTCAAATCATGCGCTGCTAGGGCTGCATAACTGCCCAAATAATAACCAAAACGTGAGCCTCCGCCTGAGAAAAGCTGAACACGCTCATAAGGTTTAACCAGCTGATTATTCATCTATCACTCATCATCAGCTGGTACAGTTTTAATCGCTAATGACACGGTAAATATCCCAAAGCGATCGATGCGCATCGTGACTTTCTTAAAGCCTGCCCGCTCAACCAATTGATCCATTTCCGCCTGCGAACGGCAACGCATCACCCAACTACTGCCACGGTGATTGTTTAGTGTTTTACTGATAAATTCCTGTTCAGGGTGCCACGGTTGGTTGGTATAAATCAGATAACCGCCCGATTTTAAACTGTCATAAATACCTGCCAAAGCCGTCGCTGGTAGCGCATTATCAGAGAACAACTCAAACAACCCAGAAGCAATAGCAAGATCTGATTTTTTAGTATCGGTGCTAGTGTCATTCGTATGTACATCAATATAACTGGCAGGATCAAAGGCGTCCTTTTGACTGGTCATTACTCGATTGCTTATGGCCAAACGCTCCGCCTTTGCTTGCAATGCTTGAATATTATGCATCTCATAATCACGCAGCTCAGCATACAAATCTGCAAACTCTGTCAGCAGATCAAACGCATAAAAACCATGTCCACTAGCGATATCTAACAGTTTTGGTCGGTATGGTTTATTACTACTTTGATTTTTATCTTCAATATCTGCAAGTGCTAAACGTGCCAACTCCAATATATGCTCACGGCGAATACGAATACCTTGCCAGCCAGTATTATTTAAATAAAACTTATCGACCGCCTGTCCAAACTTGTTCTGACCGCTGGGCTGATTGTAATAGACATGATCCAGCGAATGACCTGAATCAAATCCATGCTCAAGCCCTGTAGCAATTGCATCGCTGACATGACCAAACTTCTGCATCGCAAAACGGGTAATCGCAAAGTTTGGATTGAATGGTTTAATCGCCAAACGATCCACTTTATCCTTACTGGCACTGTTTAAGTGAGCCGTACTCAAATCAGGGGCTTGGACTGGTGTGCTAAATATTTCCTCAGCAAACTCAATACAGTCGGCAAAGACATCGGCTTTATTGGTCTCATGAAAAATTGCATGATAGCTGTCTGGATACAACTGCCAGCGTTTAATCGGTGTGTTAATCGCCTCATAGAATTTCCGCTCAGCCTGCTTATCGACCACATAATCCTTACCCGCGCATAAGACAAACGTCGGTACGGTGATAGCACCAGCATCATCGAGTAGACGCTGACCGGTTGCATGGGTATCAATGAGTAAATCAGTCGAGATACTATTTGATATTAACGGATCGGCATTGTAAGCCTGCTGCGCGTCTTTATCATGGGTCAGTACTTGTGCTTTAACATAGCTGCTGACACGTGACATCAGACCTAGCGTACGTGCCACCTTTAGCGATGGTATAGCAAAGGGCAGATACAGACGAATACTTAGCGCAGGCGTGCCAAGTATCATCCCGCGAATATTGGGCGCATAATCATGTACCCATGCGGCTGCCAATACCGCGCCGATACTACTAGCGACAATCAATGTATCCTCGATAGCAATGCCTGTTTGCCCAATCACCAGTTGTACAAAACCTTCTAAATCTCGCTCAAGCTCGGTAACGCTCTCAGCATGATCTTTGATACCGCCCGAACGACCATTACCGCGCGCATCCCAAGCAAATACTTGATAGCCAGCTGTTGCAAACTGCTCTCCCAGCTCTGCCAATCGTCCAGAATGCTCATGCCCTCGGTGTAATAAGATAACTTGGCGCAACGGTTGGTTGGCTTGCTTGATAGCTAATTTTTTCATGTCTTCTAAAGGCGTCGTTAGCCAATAGCGATAATAAATAGCCGTGCCGTCATAAGCGTTATAACAGCTTTCACCATTGATGATTTTAGATGCAGGCAAATCAAAACCAACACTGGCCTGTTCTTCGAATTTTTGACTATCAACGGTTGTGGTTGGCATTTCTTTGAACTCCAATGGGCGAGCGTTATCAGTAGAAGTATTTGGCAAAACAACAGTAAGGGATAGTGAGTTGTTTGTTGACTCACCCAGTACGGATCGCAGCTCAGGTGGGTTGTGCATCAAGTATAACTCTGTCATATAACGTAGTCGATTAAGACAAGTCTTTAATAGCATTATCTCTGTTAGTATAAATAATTGACCCATTTTGATAGCAGGTAAAGCCACCTGCGTTTTAGTACTTGCTGGCGCTTTGGCTCTAATGCCCATAAACGCACCAAGCATACCTAATAAGAAGGCACGATCGCTTTTGCCCAAAGGCCCTTGGTTAGCACGAACACCTAACATGGCATTACTAGTAACACCTAACAGCTCGGTGCCAACACTAAGGGCAATCAGAGCAGTGATATGATGCTGAGAAGTTGATATATTCGTTGGCAAATTAAATATTAACGTTTGCTGTTCTTTATCATTGATATGATGGGTCAGAATATGAGGCGCCAGGCTCGCCAATAGCGCCGTATCGGCAACCATATCACCTACCTCGTTTAACACGGCTCCTAGCCTTGATGCCTGTCCATGCTCACGCGCCATCATGCCATCGATGGCATTGAGTGCCATACGTACAAACAATGATGATGGTAATAAAAGCCACAGCCGCTGCTGTTCAGCCGCTGGTTTGGCAATCACATAAGCAGTACCGATACTTAATAAAACAGCGGATACCGTCACTTGGTTAGCGGTAATATTTTGCTCAACCAGCGTATTACTTATCGGGCGTAGTTGATTTTGAAACTGAGTTTTGAGCTGATATAGCGACATGAGTCTAGCCAAATATTTTCAGTACTTTAATGTAGCAACAAAAGTTTGTAAGGTAAAGAATTACAAAGTGCTCAAAAACATTCAAACATTTTGAGAAAGATATTATTATCATCATGATAATCGTCCAATGTTTTCTATTTTAGTCAACAACGACCAATGATTTGCAATGAATCTCAGGGGCTCATATCAGTATTGCTGACCTTATATGGTACAATCTTCAGCTTCTTAAAAACGCCTTATTAAAAATGCTGCGAGCCCATCATCATGGAAAGCCTAGTCACCCTTGTTCTGGTATTAATGCCAATGTTTATTGGCTTTGCTATTCCGTCTAACCCTACTATGACAAAAGTGGCCGACAAAGGTCTATCATACTTGGTATTTATCATCCTAGCGTTGATCGGTATTGAGCTGTCGCAGGTAGAAGGTCTAGGTAATCAGTTGGGTGAAATTGCCTTATATGTCACCGTCCTATCAATATTAACAATTGGTACAGGATTGTTTGCGCTTATGGTGTTCGACCATATACGCCCGTGGCATGCCAAAAAACCAAGCGTAAAATCTAAAGAGCATCGTGTCAGTATTCGAGGCAGCTTAGCACAGGTCGTTTGTGTAGTGATTGGAATGGTGATTGGCTATTTCTTGCCTGCTGATTATATGCCGCCTGAAAACTCTATGACCGTCATGCTGATGATTTTGATTTTACTGGTCGGTATAGGCTTAAAAGGATCGGGCATCACCTTAAAAGAAGTACTACTGAATAAACGCGGCGTAGAAATGAGTGTCATCTTTACGCTAGCGGTATTGGCGGGTGGGCTTATCTTTGCACTACTATTTACGGATGTGTCATGGACGAAAGGCTTAGCACTATCGTCAGGGTTTGGTTGGTACTCGCTATCAGCGATTGTCATGACCGATGCTTATGGCGCGGTTTGGGGTAGTGTCGCGTTGTTTAATGACTTGGTACGCGAGTTCTTTGCGTTAATCTTTATTCCAGTATTTATGCGCAAATACCCCTCCGCTGCGGTTGGGCTTGGCGGCGCGACCAGTTTAGATTTCACTTTGCCTATCATTCAGCAGTCAGGTGGTCTAAAAGTCGTGCCACTAGCGATTAGCTTTGGCTTTTTGATTAATATTGTCTCGCCAGTGCTGATGGTGTTCTTTTCGGCGCTTGGGTAGGCTATATTTTGTAGATCAGCTTATTCGTATTTGATATTACGATTATTTTATTACTAACCATCTGTTTAACTAGCTTATCAATGGTTTTAGGGTCTTCATTGCGTAAATGGTTTTTAAGATAGTTTGTTAAACTTGACTTTTTGGATGGTCGAGTACCTGCTGGTCTACTTTTTAGCTGTGCTATTGCACGTTGATATGTTGTAGCAGAGTCTTTGCTCTTCTTATTGTCATCTTGTGACACTTTACTCGAATTTCCTTTGATACTATCGAAAGGTGAGTAATAGATAGCTTTGTTATCCTGTTTTATTATGTCTTTCTTTTTGAGGTAATTTACAACTAAATCAATTTGATCCTGATTATTTGCTTGGCGATAACTTGCAAGTTTTTGCTTTATCACATTATTCAATCCATCAATTTCTTTTGCCTTGCTTCGTAAAACTTGATCAGTGACTAAATCTAATATTCCTTGACTGTCTACTTTATAACTTAGTTTTTCTTCATTTTCATCAAGTCTGATAAGTCCTGCTTTGATAAATTTTCCAAAAACCTGTTCAAAAATATAATCTTGCTCAGTACTATTAAATCTCTCTAGTACTGTTACTGGAACGTACTTCTTTATCGAGTACAATAGGTTGGATTTATAGCTCGGTAAAAAAACCTTACGATTGACAATGCTATCAAAAACCAATACATAACACTCATGTATAACCGATTTGGGAACGCTCTCTTCAAGGCTTTGCGCTAAATATTTCTTATTGTCCATGGCAACGCTAGTAACGTCATCACACAAAACATGATGACTGTCTTCAATGACAAGTTGGCTTTTTTTTATATCTGGTGCACTTTCTATGTTTGACTCGTAAGCCACTGTTAGCTGATTAGAATTTTCTAACCGCATGATGTTCATACCATCATAAGCACTATTGAGATGCTCAACCAAGATATCATAACCACTATCTCTTGCTAAAATACAAACATCAGCACTAGGATCAATTTCAGAGATTTTGCCAAGATAAAAAGACAAGTAAAAATCTAGCGCATTCTTCCCTGCATGTTGCATCCTAATAATGTGCACATTTTCATTATCAAACCTGAGCAAGTTTTCAACCAATTTAAGAGGTAAACTCTTCTGCTGATTGATACCCAAAAACAGCCATACATGGCATTCATCCACCTCTACATTATCGAAGCTTTTGGGCTGAATGTTCTCATAGTCGATTAAAATGTGTTTCATGAAAATATTCTTATTATTTAATTTAAATTATTATTCCTACACACCACTCGCCTGCTTAGCAAACAAACGCATTAATGGCTTGATTTTGCTAACTCGGTACATACCTTCATTACGTATCTGCTGCACAGGGCGCACTTGTGCAAGCGACCCTGCAAATAGCCAGTTAAGCGCAGAAAAGCTATGCATCATTAGGCTATTATGCGGACGGCGCGAACGCTCATAATGACGCAGCGTTTGATTGCTGCCCCACAGCGTGCCGCCACTACGGGTAAAGTCATGCGTTAGCTGTTCACATAATACTTGCACATCCAGCATGCCAAGGTTCAATCCTTGACCCGCCAGCGGATGCACGCCATGAGCAGCATCACCGATCAGCACCAAGTTATCCGCCACGTAGCTTTTCGCTTGCTGTGCCGCTAATGGAAAACTAGCGATAGACTCAATCTGATTAATCGCACCCAGCTCGTAATTGCTAGCAGCTGCTAACTTATCAGCGACAAATCGATCTTCTTCCTCTATCAGTGCTAATGCTTGATTGCGCGGCAATGTCCATACGATCGACTGCCAATGCTGCGGGTTTGTCTTATCAGCATCGGTTATATCTGCTAATGGCAATAGTGCCAGTGTACCCGTCGGTAGCATGGCTTGACGTGCTGTCGCTTGATGCGGTTTCTCAGTCTGAATCGCACAGCAAATCGCCGTTTGATTATAGTCAAACGTATCTACACCAATCCCTGCTTGCTGACGGACAAATGAACCGCGCCCATCAGCGCCAACTAATAGACGCGCATCAATCGCTTCGCCATTGTCTAGAGTTACACGGTAGCCTTGCTGCGCCCCTAGCCAATCCATATCAACAACTTTTTGACCAGCGATAAGGGTCAGATAGTCACTAACATCAGCTTCATGCAAGCGTTGCCATAGTGCGTGCTCGATAACAGCAGGCTCGACCATACTGCCTAATAATGTAGGCTCATGAGTTTCACTACTATTATCCTCGGCGCCAATATCTTCACTTTCTCCAAATAATAACTCACCCATCCCATTGAGCTGCCATACCTGCATTTGCGAGTACTCTGCTTTGCGTTTAGAGGCGGCAATCTTTTGCCACGCGCCAATATCTTTAAGCAAATTAATACTAGCCATACTAAGTGCATAGACACGTGCATCACGTTTGCTAAGTTCATGTTGCCAAGCTGACTCATCACGCTCAGGACGGGCATCAATCAACGTCACCGGCATTTTATCTTGTGCCAGCTTTAGCGCAAGCGTTGCCCCAACGATACCGCTACCGATAATCAGCGTATGGTTGTTCTTCATAAGGTGTCTCTCAATATTGTTCAATATTAGAATGCTTATTATCAATCTTAATTACAGTTAGTTGATTCAGTTTAAAAGAGAGACAAGGCAACCGAGTGCAGATGTATAGGCAATATTTCAAGCGAGGTTAACGCTGTCACTCTTTTAAAGAAGATTAACTATAGCGCTATGATTTTAGACCCATCGCATAAGTGGCGACTAATGGCTTGATATTTGGCAATTTATCAAAGGCCAATAGCGCCATATTTCGTGCCAGTTTAATCGCTGGGTTAGGATGCGTGAAGCCGTGTACTACCGCATCACAAAAACGAATAACTCGCTTCTGGTCGGTTTGACGTGCTTTTTCATAACGCTTTAATAGCTGTGCATCACCGATATCTGCGCCTTTGAGCACTTGTGCATTTAGCATTTGTGCCAGCACATGCGCATCTCGCATACAGAGATTAAACCCTTGACCAGCGACAGGGTGTAAGGTGTGAGCAGCATTGCCCATAATGACGCAGCGCCCTTCTACCTGCTTATCTGCTAGTACGCGGGTCAATGGATAAGCGCCGCGGCGACCTGCAGTTGTAAACTTACCAGCGCGTTGACCGAAAGCTTGTTGTAGGGTCTGCAAGAAATGGGCGTCGTCTTCTAAGTATCTGGTTTCTTCACCTGTTGGGCATACCCACACCACAGAGCGCCTGTAACCTTGCTGATACTCATCGTTGCCATCGCCTTCTGGATCAGTCAGTGGGAGCACAGCAAGTGGGCCAGCTGGACTAAAACGCTCAATCGCTGCATGCTCGTGTGGCGTATCTGTCTCTACTACGCCGACGATGGCCGTTTGCTGATAGTCATACGTAGTTGTACTAATATCTAGCAGTTGGCGTACTGTAGAATCGCGCCCATCACAAGCGACCAATACGCTAGCTTGTAGCTGCTGCTCGTTTTCGACTTCATCATTGTAATTAAAGCTAAGCGTCACACTATCGGTCTGCTGCTGAACAGTTGTCACATTGGCATTATCTATCAAGGTAATTAGTGGCGCTTGCTGTGCGGCTAATAAAAGCTTACGACCCAGCCAAGCGTTTTCGATGACTTGCCCAAATGACTCGACCTTTTCCTCTGCTTTATTCAGTTGCGCACGCCCAAAACTGCCTTGCTCACTAATCTGTACGGTATCGATACGGCAGGCATGGCTTTGTAATTCATCCCACAGTCCAATCTCTTGATATATCTGTACCGTGCGCCGTGATAACGCTGTATTGCGACTATCTAAATAATGGCTGCGAGTACTGTCATCCGTTGGACTGATGGTTGGATAGCTGTTTTTTTCTAATAAGGTGCTCGCAATACCGTGATGAGCCAATAGCAATGCAAAGGACAAACCAACATGACCACCACCTGCGATAAGCACTTGCTGGTCAGTTATCGCTTCTTTCTTTTTAGAGATGCTGTCAAACTTTTTAGGTATGTTGTCAGCATTGGATAAATGTGAATCAGTATCTTGCATCGTTATTTTCCTATTATAATCTTTTGGACAAGCAATTTATTAGTGATAGATAGCCGCTCGTCACTGACTTTATTTTATAATTTTTATCATTTCACTACTGTTGTTAGATGGGTTGCAGCAACCTATGGTATCGCCCATAGATTACCACAAATTGTCTATTATGCCGTGGTCTTAACAGTAGACAAATCGTTTCTCCACTCTCATCGTAAACGAGGTTTATATTTATAAAACCCAAATATATTAATTTTATTAAAGCACTATCACATGATGGGTAGCGATGAATTATATAGAACTGATAGCAACATCGAATCGATCTATAGAAAATCGCTGTAGCAGTTGCAATCAGCATACAAAAACAGCGTTATCTATCTAATGTATGGCTTGAAATTTAAAAATTCTCTACCATAATGAAGGCAAGACTTTCATTACTTTTATTTACTACCTTCCACAAAAACAACAATAATAACGCCGTCATTTTTATCATCTACAATCTTTTTATCACCTAAACACTGTAATTCCACTAACTATTTTATCTCTGCAACCCGCCACGCAATTAAAACCAAATCATAGCGTCGGGTACACAATAAAAGGATAATCGCTTGACTGATTCCATGAGCCGCCGTATAAAGTTTGAATCATTGACCCCAGCACAGCTAAAAACCGTGCTTGGTGAATATAACAATCACATGAAATATATCCAAGAACGCCTCGATATTAAAATCATGCAGCGCCAAGGCGATTTTTGCCTGAGTGGCGATGTGACCAATGTCGAACGCGGTGAACGTATTATCTACAAAATGGTAGATGAAGCACAGAACACCAAAGACATCAGTGCAGAAGAGCTGCATCTTATCATCCAATCTAGCCTCTCTCGTGATGAAGACATCGAAGAAGACGAACAAGATCACGATGACATGGAATATGATGAAGATTTGGATGAGGCTAGCGAGTTTACGCCCATCAGTTTACGTACACGTAAAGGCCGCATCGTTCCGCGTGGTGGCAACCAACAGCGCTACGTAAAAAACGTCCTGAGCTCTGATGTATCGTTTGGTATTGGGCCAGCTGGTACGGGTAAAACGTATCTAGCAGTGGCATGTGCCGTCGATATGCTTGAGCGTAATGAGATTGAGCGTATTTTGCTAGTACGTCCAGCAGTAGAAGCTGGCGAAAAGTTGGGCTTCTTGCCAGGTGATTTGACCCAAAAAATCGATCCGTACTTACGCCCGCTATATGACGCACTCTATGAGATGATAGGCTTTGAAAAAGTCGGTAAAATGATTGAGCGTCAGATTATCGAAGTGGCACCGCTTGCTTATATGCGTGGTCGTACTTTGAATAACTCATTTGTCATTCTAGATGAAGCGCAAAATACCACGCCTGAACAGATGAAAATGTTTTTGACCCGTTTGGGCTTTGGCTCACGTGCCGTCATTACTGGTGACATTACTCAGGTCGATTTGCCACGTGGTCACAAATCAGGCTTGGCACAAGCAATGGATATTCTAAAGGATATCGAAGAGATTCATATCACAAAGTTTGATTCAAAAGACGTCGTACGACATCAATTGGTACAACAAATCGTTGAAGCCTATGATGTGTTTGATGAAGAACAAATGGCTTTAGAAGAAAAACGTAAGTTTGAACGTATTAAAGAACAAGAGCGTAGACAAGCTGTCGCTAATGCAGCAGCCAATCTGTAATAATCAAGCTAATCACTGAATTACAGTCATTTGCTATAAGCATTTATCTTGCATAAGAAAACCGGATTACTAAAAGTAGTCCGGTTTTTTCTTACTGACAGTTTATTGAATTTAGCTCTTTCGCTACTAGTCGCCCACCAGTAACTTAGCTATAGTAGCCTTTATACATTTTATACATTGGCCTCTATTTATTAGCCAACAATTTAGCGATGAGATAAACAGTGATTGAGCTGCTTTTATGGTAAAAAACTGGCAAATAAATCACCTAGACGATGCAGCATTAGAAACGCATTTATTTATAATAAAAAGGACAGCAATATGAGCCAACCTGACAATACTAATGTCGATGACAAGATCGCTAGCAACCATGCCAGCTTAGCAGCACTTGATATCAGTGCGACCGACAGTATTGATGATGAAATATTAGATACTTTTTATAATCGCGAGCATTTACTATCAGTCATGATGGCGACTTTAGATTATATAGATGGTCGTATTAATACTGGTCTGACCCTACCCTATTTTGCAGATATTGTTCCTGAGCTTTGGCAGGAAAAGTCTAAAACACTAGATATATATATCACTGATGAATTCGAAGGCCGTGCTTTAAATCTAGAAGCACGCGGCAAGGACTATGCGACCAATATTTTGTCTTATCCAAGCGAATTACCTGCAGCCGTCATTGAGCTGATGCCAACATTGCCTCTTGGAGAGCTGGTTATCTGTCATGAAGTGATGGTACGTGAAGCGGCTGAACAGGACAAAACAGTGGCGCAGCACATCAGCCATTTGCTAGTGCATGGCGTGCTACACCTACTAGGTTTTGATCATGAGCTCGGACAAGCTGAACAAGATGAGATGGAGTACTTTGAAATTGATATTTTGGCAGGCCTAAACCTACCAAATCCTTATATCTAAACTAGCACTGCTTCATTAAACAGTCTTCTAACTCTTAGACAGCTATCAATCAATCTTTAGATAATGGCAATTTTTGCGCTTGACCCATTTGGTTGATCATATGATCTAAGCCTTTAACATGGACACTGCGCTGCGGGAATGGAATCTCGATTTTCTCATCATCTAGAGCTTGCTTGAATTGCTCTAGTAGCTCGCATTGCATCGACCACCAGTCGGCATTGGTTGTCCAAACGTTTAGGGTAAGATCGACTGAATTATCGCCTAGATTGGTCACTCGTACGATAGGTTCAGGATCAGTAAAAGCCAATGGGTTATTTCTTGCCAGACTTAACATCACGTCTTTAGCCGTTTTGATATCAGCATCGTAGCCAATACCGACGGTGATATCGACGCGGCGATTGGGTAGCGCTGTATAATTAACCACAGGTGAAGTCGTGATATCGCTATTAGGAATGATGATATCATGATTGTTAATGGTCGTCAGATGGGTATTAACCAAAGTAATCTCAGTCACCGTACCTGTGTAGCTACTAATCTGTACGTAATCGCCGCGTACAAACGGGCGAAACGTCACAATCATAATACCAGCGGCAAAATTTGATAGCTGGTCTTTTAATGACAAACCAACGGCGACAGCGGCACCACCTAAGATCGCAACGACCGAAGTAGTCTGTACACCGACTTTGCTAAGTGCAGCTAAAATCACTACGACCAGTAGCACGCCATACAATAGACGACTTAAAAAACTAGCAACTGTCTCGTCCAGATGGCTACGCGTCATCAAGCGATCGGAAAAAGCGACTGCCTTTTTGGCAAGCCAACGTCCAACGATAAATATAAGTATTGCTAAAGCGACTTTAAGGACCAGCTCTAAGGCATTGCTCGTTAAGGTAGCGACATCGACGGTAAAACCTAAAAATTCCATACTGACTCTTTATTTTATAGCTGTGTGTTATGAACTTGGGTATCTGTAATGATAAAAAATAGTGCGTTAAGCGTCATTCTTAGCACCTATCTTCTTAGTGCATGAATACATTAACCTTAGTACGTTACTTCGACTGTATCACTATAGCGGTAAGTACGTATCAAGCGCAGCTCGACGATATCGCTCATGTCTTCGGTGAATTTACCAAAGGGTGCAGCTTGTCGTACCGACTGCTTGGCCGCTTCATCCAATATCGTAGAGTTTGAGCTTTCAAGTAAACGAATGGCTTTGATATTGCCGTCGTTACTGATGATAACCATTAGCCGTACTTCACCCGTAATACCTTGGGCACGCGCTTGTACGGGATAATGCAAGTTGCCCACTCGCTCGACATGCTCACGGAATGTATTGATATAGTCTGCTGCCGCACCCCGTGTGGTCGAATTACTATCCATCGTCACGACTTTGGATTTGGTTGCGTAGACCTGCTGACGCTGAGATAGCTGAGCTTCTAAGGTGGCAATCTGCTTACGTAGCCGCTCTTCTTGCGCCATTGCATCATCTTGCGCTTGCTCGCTGTCATTATCCGACTCTACAGTGGCCTGACGCCAACTTAACGTGGTACGCAGATAACTCTCTTGATAACGCTGCTGACGTACTTTACGCTGTAAATTAACGATATCTTGAGTCTCACTCATTTGCTCAGCAGACATTGCACTTAACTGATTGTTCTCTTGTCTGAGCTGCTCTTCTATTGTACCGCCGCCCTCTTGTGAAGCGTTGGCAATAAAGTGTGCATCTTCATTGGGCTTCATATTGTCGGTCAGCGCCTTTGCCACATCTTGCATCATAGCAGCTGGGTCTTTTCCCATAGAGAAGCTAATTCCGAAAATAATCAGCACATGAACAGCCACTGCAATAACAATAGCAACAGGCAAGCTTATATCGCGCTTGGGCGCTTGCGCCGAAAAATGATAGCTCTGTGAGTCTTTTATATAGGCCACAATGAATCTCAGCTTGTGAGCACATCAGTACAAAGCACTATTTAACAAGTGTTGTAACGATGGGCATGATTTATACTGGCGCTATCATAACATGACATAGAATTATGTCGCCAGTATAAGCACTGAGACGGCACTTTGACATCTGCCATGCAGTATTGGTAACCTTATCCGCTGATTGAAAAACATGCATTTGAGAATATATAAGGCAGACGAAACACTGTCTATACCAAATGAATTGCTATAAAACGCATGTGTTCATTTTGAAGCCACTGTATTTGTTATATACTGCTTTAGCATAATAGCATTAGTAGCACGATACTTTGCAACAATCAGAACTGTGCATCGTGTTGATTAGGCACGGCAGATTATCAAGCAGCACAGTAAATGTAGATTCACTATGCACTAGTATCAGAGGTCAGTTTTTCGCTTTTGCTACCTATCAGTATAAAAATTACTAATGGTCGTAGATATTTAGAAATTATAGATGATTAGCTTTCGTTCAAATTAACGATAGCATGCAAAGTTTGTTTAGCCATTTTTACGTCACCGATTGAATGACGCGCCCTATAAGGATAATAAGTTTGAGTGACTTTGATAACGTGAATAATTCAGACAATTTTGATGAGTTCTTCGAGAGTATTGGCTATCGTTTTGACGAGTCATTCGGCAGTGGTTGGGAGCGTATCGCCCAATCGGTTAAAGATATCTATAATAAGACGACGGACAAGTTCGAAGATGAGTTGTCATTGCCAGTGGCACAGACTTACGTTAATGATGCACTACAAAAATTCGTCACCGACAATGTAAAAGCCATTTTAGAGCTACGTGTCGAGATGCATGAGGATTGGTTTCGTTTGTACTGCACTGTCAATGCAGGCGGCATCTATGCCGAGGTGGCAAGTAACTTTAGCTTAGTTCACGTCCAACTCGATCGCAATGTGCAACGCTTTGTATTTGGTCAGCAAACTTATACCGATATATTGAATCTGCGCTGCGAATCTTTCGTGAAACGTCAAGGCGTCAAACTGGCGATTTGGTTTTATCATAGCGTCCTCAAAAAAGACCCTTTAGGCTTTATTCTGTCGTACGTCAATATTGCTCGCGCAAAAGACGAAGTGATTTATCTCGATATCCATCGTTGGTTAAAAAACAACAAGAAAATCATGAGTACCTTGCATAAGGTACAGATAAATTATGGCGAGCTAGAAGAAGAGCAAATGATTTTGAAGGCTCAAATCAACTATCGTGATTTACTGGCGGCCAGCAGTAACGAAGATATCATCGGTGATGATGATGATCCTGAATTGATGCAAGGCCCTATTAACCCTGTAGACGATGCGACTGAACCAAGCCAAGAGTAAGTCGCTAATGTTTCATCCCATAAGACAATGTTTTATCCCATAAAAAAACGCTGCAGCTTAGAGGTTATTGGCCTTATAGATGCAGCGTTTTTTTATTGGAGTCGTCAACTACCAGTAGTTCTCTACGGCAATATTACCCTCACCGCGGCGATTCATTACCAGTCCCAGTGTCTTTAATGCCTCTTTGGTATCTTCTACCATATCTGGGTTGCCACATAGCATGACATGCGTAGTATCAATATCTAATGCGATACCCGCGCGCGCTTGCAACGTACCCTCTAGCAGCAGCTTCGGCAGACGCTCTGACAATGCACCATCGACAGGCTCACGAGTAACGATTGGGATAAAGATAAGCTTTGCTGGATTATCAACCAGTGTACCGAAGTCTTCTTGTAGGCTCTCTATTTTCTCAACGTAAGCAAGTTCATCGAGCGTGCGTGCGCTATAAGCCAATACAATGTGCTCGTAATCTTCCCATGTCTTTAAATCTTGTAGCATCGATAAGAACGGTGCTAAGCCAGTCCCTGTTGCTAGCAGCCATAAGTCTTTTGGCAATGGTTTTTGGTAACGTGCTAACGTCAAAAACCCAAATGGCATGGTGTTGAGCAGCAGTTCATCGCCCACTTGTAAATGCTGCAATTGCGAGGTAAATGCACCGTCAGGAATTACGATAGAGAAGAATTCTATCACCTCATCAAAGGGCGAAGAGACAATCGAATACGCGCGAAAAACATCTTCATTCAATGCGGTATCAGAACTCTCGTCACTTGCCTCAGTCTGTTGATAATATTTTAATTGACTAGGATTAACGCCCAAGCGTACAAACTGCCCCGCTGTAAACTTAAAACTATCGGGACGGCTGACGGTAAAGCTAAATAAATTTGGCGTCCATGTGGTTTTACTGAGCACCGTTACTGTTTGAATATTATCACTCATAATTATTCGTCACTTATACTTTATTAAACTGTATTTTTATAAGATACCTTTGATAGGCAAAAGAAAATAAATACCAAAAAGGTAAGCATAAAAAAGATGCGCCAAGCTTATCATAAAGCTGGCGCATCTTGGTTTTTTAACCGTAACAACAGATAGATCGCAGCGACTTATCTGTTGTATTAACTCAGCGACATTACCAAATGCGAGCCAAACTTGCCCACTCAATCATACTATTTGGCAAGATACCAAAGAATAGAATAATCGCCGTCACAGCAATGACCATGATACCACCGGTACGAATACCCCATTGCCCAGACACGTCAAACTCGATGAACTGCTTAGGACGTTTGAACAGCGTGAGTAAAACGCGTAAGTAGTAGAATAGACCAATCGCACTGCCCAAGATAATCATCGCAGCCAAGAACCAGTTGGTGCCTTGTACTGCAGCTAAGATAGCAAATAGCTTAGTGATAAAGCCTGCCGTCAACGGAATACCAGCCAATGACAACATCATGATAGTCATGACAGCGGTCAATAATGGACGACGCCAGAATAGCCCTTGATAATGCGTCAACTCATCAGCTTCACCAGATAAGCGATACGGACTCGACATCAACGTCACTACACCAAAGGCACCGATAGAGGTAAAGGCATAAACCGCCATATACATACTAGAGATACTATCAGCGGCTGAACCAATGCTGACAATCACGATCATCACATAACCCATATGGGCAATAGATGAGTAACCAAGTAGACGTTTCAGGCTAGTTTGACGTACTGCCAACAAGTTACCTACCAAGATAGATAAAGTAGCCATGACCATCAATAGCATTTGCACTGATGGCAATGCTAGCAAAGCAGTATCGATTAAGAAACGCACGGCTAGTGCCATCATCGCCACTTTTGATACGGATGCTAAAAAGGTAGCGATAGGCGCTGGTGCACCTTCGTAAACATCTGGCGTCCACATATGGAAAGGAGCAGCCGAGAGTTTAAAGGCGATACCAAACATCATCATTGCCGCGCCTAATATCAGTAGTGGCGACTCAAAGATATTGCCCAGCACCATGCTGATTGGCTTAAATGCTAGCGAGCCTACTTCTGCATAGATAAAGGCCATACCCATTAGCAATGTCGCTGATGCAGTCGCCGACAATACCAAATACTTCAGTCCCGACTCAAGTGACTGGTTGCGCATATAAGTATAAGCAAGCAAACCATATAACGGTACTGACAGCATCTCCAAGCTCATAAAGAATGACGCCATATGCTGCGCGCTTACCATGAGTAATGCACCAATGGTCGATAGCAGCATGAGCAAATACAGCTCTTCTTTATTGTCTTTTAGGTTGGCCAGATACGCATAAGACAGCGTACAACAAGCCAAAGCACAGATAAAAATCACCACCATATTAAATTGAGCAAAGTTATCTATAACAAATAACTGCTCAGCGTTTGGCGCGATAGACCCGCTGTCAATCACACCGATCATCTGCCCGATAAGGGTAAATAGACCAACATTCAAGCCTGCCACCGTAATCGTACCAGTGACCATGTGCGAGCGTTTAAAGGTAATCGCGATCATAACCGTCAGTACCGTAATCACTACGGCGATAATCGGCGCGTAAGGCAACAATCCTATCAAATCATTCATCGTAATATCATTCATGACTTAACGTGCCTCCATTACATCAAGCAGCTGCGACGCATCTACCTGTGTCACTTGACTGTATATATATGCGTTATTGATCCACTGCATTGCGTGACTTGAGGTATCAAGGAACGGCTGTGGGTACAGTCCGAGCCATACCAAACCAGCAGCTAACATCAGTAGTAATGACAGCTCGCGCTTGCCCAAATCTTTTAGTTTACGTGCAGGTAAGCCATGTGACTTAGTTTCTCGCTCTGCCAATGCAGCGATGTTGTTTTCACCAAATAGTGCGCGATGAATCAAAATCAGCGAATAAAGACCTGCTAATACCAAACTGAATGTCGCAAAAACCACAAACACTGGATACTGAGCAAATGAGCCAAATAAAATCATGAACTCACCAATGAAGTTACCCGTACCAGGAATACCTAGCAGCGCGGCACAGAAGAACATCAATATCGGTGCGTAATAGCGGAACTGTCCCCACATACCACCCATTAAGGTCAAATCGCGTGTATGCAGACGCTCATATAGCTGTCCTGCCATAATGAATAGTGCAGCTGAACTTAAACCATGAGCAAGCATCTGAATCATCAGACCTTGCAAGCTGAGCAATGTTCCAGCATAAATTGCTAGTACCACAAAACCCATATGCGAGATACTGGTATAGGCCAGCAAACGCTTCATGTCGGTCTGCATAAACGCAAGCCATGCACCGTAGAAGATACCAATCGTACCTAGGGTAATTGCTATCGGTGCAAACTCTTGTGAGGCTGCTGGAAATAGCGGCAACACAAAACGAATCAAACCATATGCAGCAGTTTTAATTAGTACACCTGCCAAATCCACCGAACCTGCCGTTGGTGCCTGCGCATGCGCATCTGGCAACCAGCCGTGGAAAGGAATGATTGGTAACTTCACCGCAAAGCCAATGAAGAAGCACAGCATGATTGGATATTCCCAGCCGCCAAGTGACGTACCGAGCAGGTCATTATAGTTAAAGCTCACTACCCCTTTTTGGGCATAGCTGATAATGACCAATACCAAAATACCGATGAGCATGATAAGCCCAGACGCTTGGGTATAGATAAAGAACTTAGTTGCGGCATACTCTTTGGTTTTGCCAACCACATCATGACCCCAAATGGCGATCAAGAAGTAGATAGGAACCAGCATCATCTCCCAAAAGAAGAAGAATAAGAATAGGTCAATCGCTAAGAAAACACCAATAACGCCGCCCAAACTCCATAGCAAGTTTAAATGGAAGAAACCAACACGGCGCTGAATCTCATTCCACGAACAAGCAACAGCTGCCACACCAAGCAAACCTGTTAGAGCCACCATCATCAGTGACAAACCATCTAGTGCTAAGTGAAAGCTAATACCGAAACTTGGTATCCATGGCACACTAAATTCAGCGACCCAAGGCACGGCAGCATCTGGTGCAATGACCTGCTTACTCATACCGCTAAAATTACCTTGCTGCCAAAGTACCAACGACAAAGCAAAAGTCAACATCATACCGATCAAGGCAATCCAGCGCGGCAGACGTTTATTAAATCGCTCTACTACCCAGCATAGCAATCCTGCAATAAAAGGAATTGCAATTAATGCTGGTAGCATCCACGTTTGTTGTAACTCAATCATCTTTACACCACCGTCATCATTACCAGCACCAGCAATACAGCCATACCCAAGCCAAAGCTTGTGGCATAACCTCGAAGAGACCCTGTTTGTGTCGCAGACAATACTTTATTACCTGCTGAGGCCAGCTTAGGCAAGACGAGCCACGCTTTATCGATAGGGTCGGCTTTTAATAAGCGGCCGATGAATAAAAAGGGTTTTACAAAAATTACATCATATAGCGCGTCGAAACCTAGGCCATGATAGCACCAGTGATATAGCGCCCCACCAATACGTGAGCGCTTAAAGCTAGTGAGCAAGCGACCTTTATTAACCACATACAACAGTGCTGCCAATATCAAACCTGCTGCCATGGCACCCATCGCGATATACTCTGCGGTGTGCTTAGCATGTGCTTGACCAGCGACTTCTAATAGATGGCCAACGCTCTCTGGCAATACACCATCTAGTGGTGGCGTAATCCAAGCACCAACGGCTGTAGATAACACTAGCAATACAGTTAAAGGTAACCAATACGACACCCCTGATAGCTTATGAGCATGGGTTTTCTCTTCACCAAAGAAGATAATCCAAATCATACGGAACGTATAAATCGCCGTTAAGAATGCACCAAATACACCCATATAAAATAGTACTAAGTGTCCAGTCGCATAGGTCTCCCAAAGAATTGCTTCTTTAGAATAGAAACCAACGGTAACCCAAGGTATCGCAGCGAGTGCACCGCCACCGATGATATAACACCAAAATACCAATGGTATCTTTTTGCGCAGACCACCCATTTTAAAGATATCTTGCTCGTGATGTACCGCAAGGATAACCGCACCTGATGATAAGAACAGCAATGCTTTAAAGAAAGCATGGGTCATCAGATGGAAGATTGCCCCTTGCCATGCGCCCACGCCAAGTGCTAGGAACATATAGCCAATTTGACTCATGGTCGAATAAGCAAGAATACGTTTGATGTCTGTTTGCGCGAGTGCACAGAATCCAGCAACAACCAACGTCAATGCCCCTACGCCGCCAACCCAATACAACAAAATACCTGGAGTCAGCTCAAACAATGGATGTAGACGGGCGATCAAATAAACACCTGCCGTCACCATTGTTGCCGCGTGAATCAATGCCGATACTGGTGTCGGGCCTGCCATCGCATCAGCAAGCCATGTGTGTAGTGGCAACTGGGCTGATTTACCCATCGCGCCGCCGACCAACATCATCGTCGTTAGCATCATCGTTGGGTTATTAACATCGAACACTTCTGGCGCGCGCGTAATAATCTCTTGAATATTAAGCGTACCGAATTCGCGGAATAATAAAAACAAACCGAAGGCTAAGAACACATCACCGACACGAGTAACGGTAAAGGCTTTCATCGCGGCACGGCCGTTGGCTCTGTCGTGATAATAATAACCAATCAATAGGTACGAACAGATACCCACGCCTTCCCAACCGAGATATAGCAAGAACAAATCATCTGCGAGCACCAATAACAACATACTGGCAACGAACAAGTTCATATAGCTAAAGAAACGAGCAAAGCCAGTATCGCCTTTCATGTACCAAGAAGCAAATAGATGAATCAAAAAGCCGATGCCAGTGATAACGCCGGTCATAGTCAGTGCTAAGCCATCAAAGCTCAAGCCAAAATGCGGCGCAAAGTCGCCCACTTGGAACCATGTCCACAGCGGAACCTGTACGACCGTTCCGGCAGGATTGGTGGTCAAAAAGGTATAGCTAACCACTAGCGTACATAGTGCTGATAACAGCATGCTACCCACGCCAACAATCGCTGCGACCGTCTCTGATAATTTGTCGCGCATGAAGGCTAAAATCAAAAAGCCAATGAGCGGGAATATAAAGGTTAATGGTAATAAACTCATGACATCATCCTTTCATCTCATTGGCGCTATCGACATCGAGATGCCCACGCTGATGATAAAAACGCAATAATATTGCCAGACCAATTGACGCTTCAGCCGCGGCCAAGGTCAAAATAAAGATAAACATAATCTGTCCGTCTGGATCGACCCAGCGACTACCTGCTACTACAAATGCTAATGCTGCCGCATTCATCATGATTTCAAGACTCATTAGCATGAATAGGAAGTTACGTCGTACCATGACGCCGCACAGACCGATGGCAAATAAAATACCTGCCAAAATCAGTCCATGACTCATGGGTATCATACCCAGTACATTTTGCGCCTCAGCAACTGGCTGTACTAAGCCTGCCACCTCGTGGGCAAACGGCACGTTTGACACATCTTGTGCCACGCTTGCTGCTAGTACCATTAGTCTGCCTCCTTGCGCGTAACTTTGTTCGCACCTACTTGACTGCCTACCTTCATACCTACATAGTCATGCGGATCAACATCTTTATATTCGTAAGGCTTAGCCATTTCTACGCCGTCATGCTGTGTAAGCGTACTATCATTGTCGTATTGTTTGATACTGCCTACGCTTGGCTTGAAATTTTGGCTATCATTACCGATGACCTCATCGTCGACTGTCTCTTTACCTAAATGATAAGCGGCGACCAAGGCTGCCAATAATAGCAATGCGGCTACTTCAACCAGCATAATGTATTTGGTAAATAACACCGTACCGACTGCTTTGGCAGAGATAGTCGTGCCACCCATCATGACAGCTTCATCGTGATTAAGACCAATCATCGCATAGAGCACAACGGCAATGATTATCGTCAATCCTGTCGGTATCGCCCAAGTACCAGCATCGAGCCAACGCTCTTCGCGCTCGTCATTACTCATGCCTAAATTAAGCATCATGATAACGAAAACAAATAGCACCATAATGGCACCGGCATAGACAACAATTTCTAACGCACCTGCAAACGGCGCACCTAATACAAAAAATATCCCAGCAATTGCCAGCAACGATACAATCATCGATAAGATAGCATGCACTGGATTGGCCTGAGTCACTACGCGCAGACTGGCAAATATCGCCACTGCTGCAAGCGAATAAAACCCAGCCAATTCAGGATGGTTCAAAATATTCATCATGGTAGCAAGCTCCTTAGATCAATCGGTGCAGACTCATTTTGTGCTGCACCTTTTGGTTTATCTGCTACCGCCATACCTGTCACACGATAATAGTTATAATCAGGGTATTTACCTGGTCCTGAAATGAGCAAATGCTCTTTTTCATAGACCAAATCTTGGCGCTTATATTCACCC
>Ga0207897_100214_pt1 | contig 24108 bp, 19 predicted proteins | sample LinPmetageLP42_FD_184054 | JGI IMG/M metagenome (GOLD analysis project Ga0207897, IMG submission 184054) | Marine viral communities from the Pacific Ocean - LP-42 (SPAdes) | ecosystem: Environmental > Aquatic > Marine > Oceanic | place: Pacific Ocean | collected 2010-08-27
TGACTTATCAGTTCTAATCTAGCTTATCGAATTTCAGTCTAATCGTACTTATAAAGTCAGCTGTCTTATACGGGAGCTGGCTTTTTTTACGAGATTTTTGAGAGTGCGATTTATCTAAGAGTAGATGTTAAGTTGCTCGTTTGGTAGAAGGTGAAGCTACCGTATAAATAGCATATGAGTTAAATCGTATGCGAGTACTACGCCAATACTCTAAACAACAGCGAGCTATCATCGAAGCTCATTTATATCTTTCAAATTATCAGGAAATGATTGTGAATGAATACGGGCATAGAGTAATCAAACGTCGAAATTCTGAAGCTGACGCATAATGTTTTTAACTGGCCGAATTATCATATTGGAAATATCGATAAGGTTTGACAGTGTAGCGCTTATACAACTGAAACTAACAGGCATTTCTATAAATATATTGAGCATCCATTAAACCGTTAACTGAACCACATATAAGAATGCAAACATTAATGATAATTATTATCATTAATGTTTGCATTCTTATATGTATCTTGCTAAAGTGTGTTTCGTTCATTACAGAACAGTTAATGACCCTTTGCTCTATTCCATTTATAGAGACTTTTTAAACTAAATATTTAATTCGTTGACTAATGACAGTTACAGCGTCATCAAACTTTTAACCCTACTCAGTACATACCCTTATTCGTTTACTCTCAATAGCTAAGCCTCTTGGCGATATTTTAGTCATGTTTTTATAACATATATATTTACGGACACGTCTATCCGACAATCGTATGTCAATTTTAGACGTTTATTTATGTGTACTTGCACCGAGAATGCATCCGAAGCATTGCATAAAAAGTGGCTAAAACCATTCACTGACGATGAGATAAACAGGTATTAACGAAATTGTGCGCTTCAAGGAATATTACTTATGTCAAACCAATCAGGTTGCTCTGATTTCTCAGTCATCACTTCTCCAAAAAAACTTCAACGCGTCGTGACTGGTAAGCTTTTACTAAGTATCGCTGTGACTTCTATTCTTAGTAGTACCGCTTTTGCTGCCGAGGGTGATGAGGTAGCTGTGCAAGGGGCGACCGACCAAGAAGCTGTGCCTACAGCTACATTGGATACAATTGTGGTGCGGGCAGCAAGGGACGAGCTAGAACAAGCAGCAGGGCTGTCTATTATTAGTGAAGAAGCCATCGAAAAAGCATCAGTTTCTAATGATATTTCAGAGATTGTACGTAAGATGCCAGGTGTGAATTTGTCGGGTTCATCGACGTCAGGTCAGCGTGGTAACCAACGTCAAATTGATTTGCGTGGTATGGGGCCAAACAATACACTTATCTTAATCGACGGTCGTCCTGTCACTTCTCGCAATTCCTCACGACCTAGTCGTGGGAGTGAGCAAGACACGCGTGGTGACTCGCAGTGGGTACCACCAGGTGCTATCGAAAGCATCGAAGTATTGCGTGGTCCAGCAGCAGCCCGTTATGGCTCTGGTAGTATGGGCGGCGTGGTAAATATCATTACTAAGAGCCCGACTGAGCCAGAGTTTTCTATCAGTGGTCACTATGAGGCACCAGAGAGCGATCTAGAAGGCAGTAGCTGGCGTACCAATATCAATATGGCAGGTGCATTGACGGATAAACTGTCCTCTCGTACGACCCTTGGATATCATGATAGTGAAGCTGATGACCCTTCTATTAATGCAGCAGAAGCGCTAGATGACTCAGTAGCAGCAGGTACTGAAGGTGTCGAAAATATCGATGTGCGCCAAGTGTTTGAATACGCGATGGATGCGATGAATACGGTCGGTTTTGAAGTGAATTATAGCCGTCAAGAAAACCGCTGGGCGGGTGATTCATTGTTCCAAACCGTGAATGAAACGTTGATAGATGAGTTAGAAGGTGAAACAACGAGCAAAATGCAACGCTATGGCGCGGCGATCACACATCGCGGTGAGTATGATGACGCTAGTAGTAACAGTTTCATTGAGTATACTCGGACAGTTAATGAGCGTTTGGGTGAAGGTAGTGCGGGTGGTGGCGAAGGACAGATTGTCATACCTGACGATGGCGAAGATTTTGAGTGGACAGAGGCGACTTACGATACGCTAAATGCCAAATCAGAATGGGATATTTACTTTGATCGTCATACCTTGACTGCTGGTGCAGAGTTTCGCGGCGAAAAGCTAGATAACCCCGTGGTATCTGATTTGGCATTTGCAGATGGTTTTGATTTTGGTGATGTAGAGACCGATCCTGAACAGCGTGATCCAACTTCAGATGCTTATCTTATTGGTGTATATCTAGAAGATAACTACGAGATCACACCTGACTGGTATGTGACTCCAGGTCTACGCTTCGACTATCATAGCGAGGCTGGTAGTAATTGGTCGCCTAGTATCAATACTACTTGGCACTTTAGTCCTGATTGGTCAGTGAAAGGCGGCGTCAGTCGTGCGTTTAAAGCCCCATCGTTATATCAGCTTGATCCAAACTATATTTACTATACTGGTGGCAATGGTTGTCCATCTTGGGTACCTCTTGATGAAAGAGGTTGCCACGTATTAGGGAACCCTGACCTAGAAAATGAGACATCTTGGAATAAAGAGATCACCTTTACTTATGATGATGGTACTGGACTGAATGCAGGCTTGACTTATTATCACAATGCCTATGATAACCGCATTGGTGCTGGTACGGATCGTGTGGCGGTAGATCCAGCGACAAATCGTTCTATTTTTCAATGGGACAATCAAGGTGAAGCAATTGTCGAAGGTTTAGAAGGTTTTGTACAAGTACCAGTCACTGACAATGTTTCGTGGTCTACCAATATCACTGGTAACATCCGCTCAGAGCGAAAAGACAATGGCGAGCCATTATCACTCATTCCTAAGTTCACTGTGAACACGGGTGTCGATTGGGATATCACGCCTCAGTGGAATGCTGGTTTTGATGTGAGCTACTATGGCACGATTGAAGCCCCTACGATTTCAGTGACGACTGGAGAAGATAGTGATGACCCGTTGCTTGATCGCGAGCCGTATGCCATTGCTAACGTGAGCACTCGCTATGATTTGACAAAAGCGATTACTGTTGGAGCTGGTGTCAAAAACTTATTTGATACGGGTGTTTATCGTGAGGGTACCGCTACGAATGCTGGTGCACGTACGTTCAATGAACCTGGTCGTACTTATGTGTTCGACGTTAGCGTTGATTTTTAGGAGGTAGACACAGAGTTTGTTAGGTTAGAAAAAGGTCTGAGCTATTTGCTTAGACCTTTTGTGTTGTTAGGGCAGGGTCTTATTTTCAAAATAAGCCCATGCCCCCGTAAATATTTTTAATAATTCAATAACTTACTATCACAATATAACAGCAGATTTATTTATGTCATTTAATTTTCGCTATAGCTGTCTTTGGATTCACCGTTATACTGGGCTTGCCATGGCAGCTTTTTTAATTATTACTGGTATTACTGGCACATTATTGGCATTTCATGACGAGCTAGATGATATCTTCAACCATAAACTGGCTCAGGTCGAGAAACAAAACGCATCACATCTGCCTATTGCAGAGCTTCACGATAAGGTCATTAGTGCGTACCCACAATATGCTTTTTCTAGTATGCCAACCTCGATAGCAGCAGAGAGGTCAGCCGTATTTTCGGTAGATAGAGCACGAGGAAAAGCTGCCCAAAACCAACCAAAAGCACCGTTTCAACAGGTTTATGTCCACCCTTATACTGGCGATATCATTGGTACTCGTGATAGAGATGAGTGGGCATGGCACAACACCATGTGGAAAGTGTTTTGGTTACATCGCGATTTATTACTGGGTGATATTGGAAAATTGCTACTAGGGATTGTCGCGCTCGTGTGGACGATTAATTGCTTTATTGGCTTTTACTTAACGTTTCCTAGAGCGATCAAGAAAAAAGCACAGAACCAAACCTCACCTAAAAAACGTGCCTCCTTTTTCAAACGTTGGTTACCAGCGTGGAAAATCCGTACCAAAAGTAATATGTTTAAATTGAATTATGATCTACACCATGCTTTTGGATTATGGCTTTGGGGGATCTTGTTTGTCATTGCGTGGTCGAGTGTTGGTTTTAATTTAAGAGAGGTCTATCAACCTGTGATGCACGCTGTCGTAGGGCTTGAAGGCAGAGAGGAAAGACAGGAGAACTCAAGAAAGCCATCAGAAAAAGCTGAGCAGGCTTCTGGTGCAGAAACAGCGACTAGAGTTGAGGTTGTAAACAATGAGGCTGCCGATGTCGAGGCTGTTGATGTGGTCAACACAGCCAATAGCATTTCTTATTTAAGTGAGCAGGCAAACACCGCTGCCCAAAGCAAGGGTATGCTAGTACGAGAGTTTTTAGGCATACGTTGGATTGAGGATGAGGGTCAATGGCAGCTGCGCTTTAAGACAGATAAGGACATTGGTAAAAAAGGCGGTGCATCATCCATCACGGTCAATGCAAAAACGGGTAGCGTTGAACAGGTAAACTTCGGCTACCAGAACTCATCATTCGGTAGCAAAACCAACAATTGGTTGTTGACCTTACATATGGGTCATATTAGCCATGGCATCGGCCACTTACTGTATCAAATATTTTTAGCATTGGTAGGTTTGGCTGTGACAGTGTTGTCAGTTACGGGCGTCTATCTGTGGTGGAAAGGTCGACAGCAACGACTTAAAGCATCGCAAAAGGGTAGGTAATATAGTGATATTTCTAGGGTATATTTTTATTTAGATAGCTATCTGTCGAATCAAAGGTATGCCCTAGTTATAAATTTAATTGCAAGAATATTGTGTATGCTATCGAGACAGTAAAAATGAAGAAAGCAAACGTTTCACCTATCATGACCCATCTATGCCAACTATTATTTTCATCATAGTTCTTTGTGTAATCTACTGAAGCAATATCTTGAGTAAAATCCATAGGAATAACCACTAATCTTAGAACATATAAGGTCATTCCTAACCAAAAAAAGGTATTTGATATCTCCTTATTTAGAGCATAATAAATAAACAGGCAAAGGCTAATCACTAAAATTAATAGAGATAGGTTCTTGTAGTTTATCCATCGATTATTTAATAGCGCTCTATGCATCTATAACTTCTTTTATTATTTGCGAAGTTCTTTATTTAAACCGTATCAACAATCACTGGACGACCCTGATGACTTAGGACAGTGACATCGACGTTATATAAATCTTTCATCGTCTCTTGAGTAATAACATCAGCAGGGCGACCAACAGCCGTCACTTCTCCTGCTTTCATCGTAACCACTGTATCGGCAAATTGTGCTGCTTGATTGATATCATGCAGAACGATGACCACGGTTTTCTGCTGATTGTGGCTCAGCTGGCGTAGCTCACGCATGAGTCGACCAGCATGATACATATCTAGGTTGTTCAGTGGCTCATCGAGCAATAGATAGGGCGTATCCTGGCAGACAATCATAGCGATCAGCACGCGCTGTCGCTGTCCACCCGATAGCGTTGACAAGAAACGCTCGGCAAGTGGCTCAAGCTCAAAGCGCTCGAGGATTTCCTGTACTTTTTGCTGATCGTCAGCGGTCGGTTGCCCTTGATGATAAGGATAACGACCAAACATCAGCAGCTCATGCACACGCAGTCGCCCTTGTACTTGATTGTCTTGTCCGAGCATCGCTACTGTCTTAGACAAGGTTCGCGCATGACAGCTAACAATATCACGTTCCTCATTATCTACAGCAAAACTTACCTGTCCTGACTGTAGCGGTTGCAAGCGTGCCATCACCGAAAATAAGGTCGATTTACCTGCGCCATTGGGGCCAATTAAAGCAATCACTTGTGAGGGTGGTAAAGACAAGGTAATGTCATGCAGGATTTGTTGTTTGCCAATATGGTGGGAGATATTATCTAGTTTAATCATACAGTTGGTCCGATTTAAAAACGCTATAATGCTACTAGAATAAGTTTTTCTCGCTTGCTGTGCCGATGCAGACAGAGGCTGCAAAAAACTTATTCCAGTAGCATCTGCATGTATTTATATATCTTGTCGTTAAAATTTTTTTGATCCGTGCAGTCTTAATGAGCCGTAATCAACGACGCTGAGTCATGAAAATTAGTATTAAAAATACTAAGCCACCAGCTAATTCAATGACCACTGACAGTACCCCTGCCATTCCCAATACTTGCTCAAACACTGTCTGACCGAGTACCAAGCAAATCATCGCCACCAAGCTAACCAATATCAGGCGTTCGCTATGATACATTTGGCGCGCGATGCGATTGGTTAAAGCGCAGACCAGTAAGCCAAAGAAAGTCACTGGACCGACCAGTGCAGTGGCCGTGGCAACCAATACAGCGATGACAGTTAATAGACCAAATGCCAGACGTTGATAGTTGATACCAAGGTTGACGGCCTGTGCTTGTCCGAGCATCAATACATCGCACTGATAACGCCAGCGCCACACAAATATCGCAGTGATGGCACAGATAAATAAGCTGATACCTAGTAGCTGAGGGTTGACCGTATTGAACTGCGCGTAGCTGGCAGACTGTACGACCACAAAATCATCAGGGTTAATCAACCGTGCAATGAGTGCTGATAAGCTGCGAAACAACACGCCAAAGATAACGCCCACCAATATTAGCCGTGTCAGATCCTGACTGCTTTTAGAAAATAATAACTTAAACAATAATAAAGATGCCCCAAACATCAGGACAATCTCTAACGTGAACTTGGCAATAGGATCGAGACTGGTAAAGCTAATCGCACCTAAAAAGAAAACCAGTAAGCTCTGCAACAGAACATAGAGTGAGTCAAACCCAAGTAGGGAGGGCGTTAGAATTGGATTGTGAGTCAACGTCTGAAACAGTAGCGTCGACACGCCAATCGCATAGCCAACCACCATTAGTGCCAACAGTTTTTTGCCGCGTAATGGTAGTGCAAAGTCCCAATAGCCATTGACATTGAGTGTCATAAACAAGGTCATCGAGATAAGTAGAATAATAGCTGCTATGGATTTTGGATGGGCAGCTATCCATGCCCAAAGCTTTGCCAAATGACCTTGTGCAGCGGCTGAATACTGACCATCTGCTGAAGATGAATTATTTACCGCTGTGCTGGTTCTGGTAGCATCAGTCTTGGTGGAAGTAAGCTTAGTTGATGAGAACATACAAAAATCCTATGGTGCCAAGCTTATCTAATAAGGCAAAAAATGAACGACGGTAAGCGAGTGTTGAAAATTAATACATAGTTAGTAAACATAGTGCTACTGCTCAGCTGGCGCACGTAATAACAGCCATAAAAACAGCACCGTACCAACCACACCAAAAATAGTGGCGACCGGTACTTCAAATGGATAGCGAATAGAGCGCCCGATAATATCGCATAGCAGTACGGCTGAAGCACCAAGTAGGGCCACTGCTGGCAAGCTGCGACGCAACTTATCTCCCATTAGACGGCTCACAATGTTTGGTACGACCAGCCCAATAAAAGGAATCATGCCCACAGTCACGACCACGACAGCGCTCATCATGGCTACCATACCCACGCCAATCCAAGTGACTTGACGCTTACTAATACCCAAGTTTAAGGCGATATTGTCACCCAAACCAACGATGGTCAGCTTGTCAGCAATAATATAAGCCAGCACACACAGTCCACCCGTGAGCCACAACAGCTCATAGCGCCCTGCCAATACGCCCGAAAAATCCCCAAACTGCCAAACACTCAGCATCTGTAGTGATTCGGTTTGATAGGCGATAAAGGTAGTGACGGCTTCAATAATGCCGCCAAAGACAATGCCAATCAGTGGAATCATCAAAAAATCAGTGGGCGGAATGCGGTGAATGAGCAGCATAAATAGCATCATGCCAAAAACGGCAGCGATGGTTGCCACGCCCATTTTTACAATGAGCGCACTGGCAGGGAACAGCAGACTGACCACTAGCAAACCAAGTGCAGCACTCTGAGTTGCACCAACCATAGATGGCTCTACAAAGCGGTTTTTTAGTACTACTTGGATAATCATCCCAGCCACTGCCATAGCAATACCAGTCAAGATAATGGCGATGGTACGCGGTATACGGCTAACCAATAACAATGAGCTATCGGAGTTGGCACTCTGAGTCAGCAGGCTCTGCAAGATACCTGACCACGAAAAGTCAGCCACACCAATAGATAAGCTCAATAACACCAAAAGCCCCATAAGAATGAGGCTTGCTGTATTGATGAACCACGGTGGTATGACAGTACGTCGATGTAACGCATTGCCAGTACCGCTTTGCCAGCTTGACGCTGATGGAGCAGTACTGGATTTGAGCCTAGCATGAGTACGGTGTGAAAATAACGACATAATCTCTACTGGCTTAAAAATGAGCAGGGTTAACAGTAAGAATTACCTACTTGTACAACAATCGTTTTTATAAGCAACAACGTTACTTAGCGTTAGTAAAAGCATCTTTGATCGTCGTGAGATCCTGCATCCACTGGTAGTAGCCGCCAAATGCTAAGTAAGAGTCTGGGCTCAAATAAACCACTTGCTGCTTGCTCCATGCATTGCTCTGAGCAACCAATGGATTGTCTAATACGGCCTTGGCACCAATACCGTCTTCGCCAATTGCAGCACTACGGTCGATGACAAATAACCAATCTGGATTGGCTTTTTGGATGTATTCAAACGATATTGGCTGACCATGAGGCGCATCGGCAATTTTGTCATCTGCCATTGGTACACCTAACACAGTATGGATAAAACCATAGCGAGACTTGTCACCATAGGCTGACATTTTGTTGCCATTGACCATGACGACTAGGCCAGTGCCCTTATTTTCTTTCGTTAGACTTTTGGTCTCAGTGATGAGTCCATCGATGTTCTGTTGTAGCTTAGCGGCTTGATCGCTTTTACCGAACAATGCGCCTAAATCATGTAGGCGCTGCTTGCTTGACTCATAGATATTGGCTGTATCAATACTCATGTCTAACGTTGGGGCGATACTTGATAGCTCGTCGTATTTTTCTGCCATGCGTGAACCGACCAAAATAGCTTGCGGCTGCATTGCATTCAATGCTTCAAGATCTGGCTCAAACACAGTACCTACCGATTTTGGATCAGGCTGTGTTTCTGAGTGTAGGTTCTTTAGTAGTAGACCACCAGGCATGCCATCGACCGCCACATCTAGCGCAGCCAAGTCTTGCATCAATGTCATGTCATAGACGACAAGTGGCGATGGGTTCATGGCCAGCTCAACATCACCTTTTACGGTATTGACCATGATTTTCTCAGCAGATACAGCGTCGTTATTAGCAACGTTCTGTGATTCATCAGCCGTTGGGTTTTCGGTTTTGGCGTCTGCTGGCTCAGAGTCATTAGATTCAGGCGAGCTACATCCTGCCACTACCGTAGCTAATAACGCTGTCATGGCAGCAGTCAGTAATGGACGTTTGAAAACAGAGGCGGTAGATCTGCTAGATAATAAAGGTGTCGGCATAATGAACTCGGTCTATCAAAAAATGTTTAAGCAATTATCTACAATAATTGCAAATGAAAAACGCTAAAAATATTAAGTCTGAAAGATGCTTGAGATAAAAAGCATAAAAATAAATAGTCTACTTAGGGCGTGTCCTCAATTCAAACGAGTATCCTCTAAATGGGCTAAAAACAGCTAAATTTTGCCAAACATCGTCAAATAGTTGGTCAATATCTCGATATTATCTGCACTATTTTCCTCGTTTGACGGCAATTTATCTCATTTTTATCACCATTTTTAAAATGAGGACACGCTCTAGTACCACTCACTAATTTTTTATACAAATAGTTTTTATAAAAATAGTATGAGTAGACAACACAGACGTTATAATAAAGTAGTTGAGACTCATTATCAATATAAATGATAATGGTTTTTATTAACAGTACTTGCTATATTAAACGCAACGTATCATTTGATGAAAAGGTAAGGTTCATAGTAGTGAAATTTAGAAGTAGGTACGTTCATAAAAATGAGCGTTCTGAGAGGTAAAACTACTAAGCAATGCCATGTGTCAGAGATGTATTAAATAGCGAAAATATTGTAAATTATTATTGATAATAATTATCGTTTGCATTATTATCTACGCCATTCTACTCTGAGTAATAAACATTAGGCTTTTATGAGTTCAACGGATTTAGACGCGCCACCACTTAAGTCGTTATTGCTAGCTATTGTTGCAGTACTAGGACTCCATGTGCTTGCCGCAATTGCACTAGTGGCAATAAAAACGCCTGAACTCAAACCTGAGCCAAAAAAAGAGATGTCACCACTTGAGATAAAGTTTGTGTCATTACCGGCAAAAACGGTCTCAACTGAAGTAGAAAAGCAAACAGTCACAGCCAAAAAAGAAGTACAGCCTGAGGTGCAAGTTCAGCCAGCGCCGCAACCTGAACCAAAGCCTAAAGAGCCGGTTAAACAACCAACAGAGACACCCGTAAAACCAAAAGAGCCTGTTGTAAAAAATACAGAGCCGAAAGTGACGCCTGTGATAGCGTCAGAAAAGCCTCGTCCTGATACCAGTCAAAAAGTAGCCCCAAAAGAGCCGCTACCGAAACCAAAGGTTGATAACTCAGCAGCTGAAGCACAACGTCAAGCAGCTGCCCAAGCTGAATCAGAGCGACAAGCCAAAAAGTCTGAGCAAGAGGCACAAGCTAGGGCAGAGCAAGAAGCCAAAAGGGTTGCTGATGCCAAAGCTGCCGCTCAAGCGAAGGCTGCCGCAGAGGCCGCCGCTGCACAAGCAAGAGCTGAGGCAGAAGCAGCAGCTGCTTTAGCACAGAGTAATGAGCCTGTGAGCTTTACTGCTAGCTCAGCCAACTGGGCATCTGCGCCAAACTTTAGTTTCCCTGAGCGCGCCGCACGTAGAGCTCGTTCTGGTGATACGCTCAACGTTGTCTTAGTATTACGAGTCAACAAACAAGGCGGCATCGATAACGTGCGAGTTGCTCAATCATCAGGTAATCCGCTACTAGACAAAGAAGCCCGACGTCAAGTGCGATCTGGCAAGTTCAAACCCTTTACTAAGAATGGCGTACCCGTGGTAGGTGATGTAACTCTACCGATCAGTTACGCGGTTCCTTGATAGTTCATACTTTATAACAACGTATTTATTGATAATCTTTCATTATAAAACTAAACATGATATTTACCTCAGTATCATGTAATGGCATTACACATTAAGGAGTCTGACATGGACTTTATGCAATACTGGCAGATCAGCGACATGGTGACAAAAACGTTGTTCTTTTTGTTGCTTGCGTTATCTATTCTCTCTTGGGTGACAGGTATCGTCCGCGTATTGCAAAGCCGCAAACTGGCGACCAATGTAGCAGATGATTTAAGTCAGCAATTACAAGCCAGGCAGTCTGACTTGGCTGGTACTGATGCTGCCACACGCCGTTTGGTGACTGAGCAGACTTTGCTCAAGCATATCGGTCGCTATCGCTTTGCTAGTGAGCGCGGTCTGCCGATTCTTGGTACGACAGCAGCGATTGCACCGTTCATCGGCTTGTTTGGTACGGTATGGGGTATTTTCCATGCCTTGCACAACATCGGTATGAGTGGTCAGGCAGGATTGGGGCAGGTTGCAGGGCCAGTCGGTGAAGCACTGATTATGACAGGTCTTGGTATTGCAGTAGCGATTCCAGCCGTGGTGTTTTACAACCTTGCAGTACGTATCAATCGCCGCATAATGTATCAAGCCAATGACAGAGCGCATGATCTATTGGCGCAATCAACGGGTCTTGTGGATACGACCAAGGTAACTGCGAGCCATGCTACTAGTGCTTCGCAAGTGCACGCTGCAACAAGCAGTCGTTCAACGACGAGCGAGACGCAGCATACTAGCAACTACAGTAATTCTGTGCCAAAGCAACTATAGATATTGTTTATTTTGCAAGCATTAATTCTGAAAGCGCTAAGTCTATAAAGGCTAAAACGACAAGTCAAAAAACGGCTTGGCTGTGTGAAAATAACCAAAAGCATTGAGAGTAACTATGGCATTTCAATTGGGTGATGATGACGTACGAAGCATGGATGAGATGAACCTCATTCCGCTTATCGATATCATGCTGGTATTGATGATTATATTTTTATTGACAGCGACCGTGCTGAATCCGACGGTGCCTTTAGATTTGCCAGAGACTAGTGCCGCGCTCAATGAAACGCCGCCAGAAGCGATTCAAGTTAGCATTGATAAAGACGCGGGTATATTCTGGGATAGCGATCCAATCAGTATGGAAGAGTTAGAGAATCGCTTGCAGCAACAAGGCGCGACTGGTAAGAATCCAGCGGTACAGTTACGTGCGGATAAAGAAGGCAGGTACGATACGGTCGCTCAAGTCTTAGCAGCGGCAAGTAACGCTGGACTGACCAAAATCGCATTTGTGAATGAGTAGTTTAGTAGCTAAATCTTTAAGAACTTAGGCACTGAATAGTTTAAGCACTGTGAGTCAGTGCTAGTAGCTTTGACTTTATATTAGAAAACTGGCTAGATAAATCAATAGCCCAACCAGCAAGACAATTAGCACCATTATAATAAAAACAATTAAAATAATAAAATTTTCTCCGACCTCAGTGACGACTTAAACCTCAAATTAAGTCGTTAGTGAGGTTTTCTTTTTTTACCAGCCATAGCCAAATGGGCGATAGCCGTAACCGAAGCCTGCATGTCTGTAGCCAAATGGGTAAGGTGAGCGTAAGTAGTCGAGATCGCGCTGACGGATATAGTAGTAGCGCCCTTGGGAGTAGGCTTCTTCTAACTTATCAATACCCTCTAACGAACAGACAGGTTGCCAGTCATAGCCTTCGCGGCCGAGCTTATAAGCATTCAGCTCGGTACAGTAGTTTTTGAGACCCTGTTGACGGCCTTGCTCCCATTGGATACGGTTAGGGCTAGCACCGCCGACACTGGCGCAGCTATTGGTATAGTGACCGAAGTAGGCACCTGAACGTCCTTGCGAGCCATCAGCATAGCCGACTTCTTGCCAGTTACTGCTTTGACACTGCTGCGGCGTTAGGCTCTGAGTCGTGGCACAGCCCGATAATGTCAGTACGACCGCGCCAAGTAGCGATAAGCTCATGCCTGCTTTGCTCATGACTTTACTTGTCAGCTTGCGAGCGTGATAAGCGCCCGATGAGTTTGACTCAATAAGATAATTCATAATAAACCTGCGCGCGTTTAAAATTATGGTTTATCATAGCACTTTTTTGCGCTGACCACTTTTCGTATCTGGTTTTTATAGCGTACTGTACTCGGTAAGTTTATATACGCTAAATAATTGATTTAATAGCGTAACTTGCTAAATTGTCATATGCTTTAAAAGCACCTGTTGCACCGCGATTGGACGACAACGCTTGATTTTTAATGGTTCGTGCTCATTATAAGCCCTTATATATCGTTGTTTATTATCCTGCTAATCGCAAATCTATATGTACTATTTATAAATAACGGTTCATTAGCGATATTTATCTATATCTCTCTTAGTATCTTTTTCATTTAGTCAAAAGGCCAGACCATCATGGGAACATTGATTGGCGTTATCATTGTACTATTCGTATTAGGGAGTATGATGGCGCTCAAACCGAACGGTATCGATCAGCGTTTGGATAAGCTGCGTATGACCGCGCGTCGTCTACAGCTCAATCCAAAACTTGTTTCGTGCCCTGATTGGATCAAAGGCCGTGATAATGAGTATGGCCGCGGTATGCTTGGACAGTACTGCCTGATATTTGAAGACACTAAACTGCCGCATACCCGTTATCAAGTGATTGATGGACAGTGGCGACCAGACAGCAGTTTTGTTGATACCAGTACAGATGATAAGACGCTTACTATTCCCAGTGCGATTCGATCTAGTCAAATCAGCAATAATCCAGTAGTCAAAAAGACTGATTTTAGCTTGGATCAAGTGCCGTTAGAGCTGCCAGTAAGTATCGAGCCGTTTGTTAAAGGTCTATTGACCAAGGCCAATAGCATTATTATTTATTGGGAAGATATTGCTTATGTACGTCCAGCATCTAATCCTACGTACCATCAAAAACGGATCGAAGCGGACTTATTAGTGCTCAAAGAAAACCTTGAGAAGTGGGCGCTACAGATGCAAAAACAAGCATAAACCTAGTAAAGCGTTTTTTCGTCTCCATTAAAGGGCAATATGCAAGCGGTTTGTCATATTCAAATTATTTAAAGTTGACAGTTTAACGCTTAGCAGTGTAACGTCTTTATAACTATATCTTTATTTTATGGTTATTATTTGTTTTATAACCTTTTTTATCAGCAGCGATTATTACTATAAATAGCTGAACCATGGTCAAACCATGAGTATTAGCTTCCATAAATTGCCGTGCTGCTGAATTTAACCTTACTTTTAATTTACTTATATTATGGTGTCGTCAAACATGGCAAAAACCACAACCAAAAAAAGTCCAGCACCAGCTGCGGACAGCCCAAAGGGTAAGTCTTTGGTGATTGTAGAATCGCCAGCCAAGGCAAAAACGATTAATAAATACCTTGGTGATGACTTTATCGTACGCTCAAGTATCGGTCACGTCCGTGATTTGCCGGTCAGTGCGAGCAAAAGCGCAAAGAAAGCAACAACCGCTAAAAAAGATGACAGTCTGACCAAAGAAGAGAAAGCGCAGCAAGCACTGGTACGCCGCATGGGTGTAGATCCAGAGCATGATTGGGCGGCAGTCTATGAAGTACTGCCAAACAAAACCAAAGTCATTAAAGAGCTTAAAGCATTGGCCAAAGACGCTGACAAAATCTATCTAGCAACGGATATGGATAGAGAAGGGGAAGCAATTGCTTGGCATCTAAAAGAAGTCATCGGTGGCCCTGATAGTAAGTATCAACGTGTGGTCTTTAACGAGATTACCAAGTCAGCTATTCAAAGTGCGTTTAAGCAGCCTTCGAAATTAGATATTGACCGCGTAAACGCGCAGCAAGCGCGTCGCTTCTTGGACCGTGTTGTCGGCTTTATGGTATCGCCACTATTATGGCAAAAGATTGCTCGAGGACTGTCGGCAGGCCGCGTACAGTCAGTCGCTATGCGTTTGGTCGTTGAGCGTGAGCATGAAATTCGCGCGTTCATCCCAGAAGAGTACTGGCAGATTCATGCTGATACGCACATTGCTAATGGTAAAGCCAAAAAAACCTCAGACGCTGAGCAAATCGGTATCCGCTTAGAGGCGATCAAACAAGGCGGCAAAACTCTAAAGCTTGGTAATAAAGAGCAAACCGATAAAGTCCTAGAGATACTCAAAGCAAGCGACTTTATCGTCAAAGAGCGTGAAGAAAAACCAACGCAATCACGTCCAAGCGCACCATTTATTACTTCGACCTTGCAACAGGCTGCTAGTACGCGCTTAGGTTTCTCTGTTAAGAAAACCATGATTTTGGCGCAGCGTCTATACGAAGCCGGTCATATTACTTATATGCGTACTGATTCGACGTTCTTATCAGGCGACGCGCTTGCTGCTGTCCGTGGTCATATCGAAGACAGCTATGGCGCAAAATACGTACCAGAAAAACCAAATTTCTATGGTAACAAGCAAGGCGCACAAGAGGCGCATGAAGCGATTCGTCCTTCTAATGTCAATATGAAGTCAACGCAGCTAAAAGGTGTTGAGCGTGATGCGATACGTCTATACGAGCTAATCTGGCGTCAGTTTGTGGCGTGCCAGATGTTACCTGCCAAGTATCTGTCAGTGAACCTATTTGTAGGCGCAGATGATATCGAGCTAAAAGCGCGTGGTCGTACCATGGTATTTGATGGCTACACAAGAGTGATGCCACCAGCCAAGACTGACGATACCTTACTGCCTGATGTCAAAAAAGGCGATAAGTTAAATCTAGATAAGCTAGATCCGAGTCAACACTTTACTAAGCCTGCGCCTCGCTATACAGAAGCTAGCCTAGTAAAAGAGCTTGAGAAAAAAGGCATCGGTCGTCCATCGACGTATGCCTCAATTATCTCAACCATTCAAGATCGCGGCTATGTAAAGCTTGAGAATAAGCGTCTGTTTGCTGAAAAAATGGGTGATATCGTTACTGATAGATTGACGGCTAGCTTCCCAGACTTAATGGATTATACCTTTACTGCTGCGCTTGAAGATAAGCTCGATCATGTGGCAGAAGGTAATCAAGATTGGAAAGATGTGCTTGATAATTTCTATGGTGAGTTTAAAACCACTCTAGAGCGTGCCAAAGAAAAAGACGGTATGCGTCCAAACGATCCGACTGACGTGCCAGATGTCCATTGTGATATCTGTGATCGTCCAATGCAGCTGCGCACAGGGTCAACAGGTGTATTCTTGGGCTGTACGGGCTATAACTTGCCACCAAAAGAGCGCTGTAAAGGTACCAGAAATCTAATGCCAGTCGAAGCATTTGCCAATCTAGATGATGCGGAAGGTGATGACGAAGCGGCAGAAGTTAAAGATTTGATGGAGAAAAAACGCTGTCCGAAATGTGGCACGGCGATGAATGGTTACATCGTGGACGGTGGCCTCAAACTACACATTTGCGGTAACAACCCTGATTGCGATGGTTATATCCTAGAAGAAGGTAAGTTTGAAGTTCCTGGCTCAGATGCACCAACCATTGACTGTAATAAGTGCGATGGGCAGATGGAGCTTAAAACAGGACGCTTTGGTCCGTACTTTGCTTGCCAGAACTGTGATAACACGCGCAAAGTACTAAAAACAGGCGAAGCAGCGCCGCCGCGTATGGATCCAATCCATCTGCCAGAGTTAAAGTCGACCAAGCATGATGATTATTTCATTTTGCGTGAAGGGGCAGCTGGGATGTTCTTAGCCGCGTCTAAGTTTCCAAAAGTGCGTGAGACACGTCCGCCGAAGCTGGCTGAGCTACGAGAAATCAAAGATAAAATGGAAGATAAGTTCCAGTATCTGTTTGCAGGACCAGATGAGGATCCTGAAGGCAACCCAACCATATTGCGCTGGTCACGTAAGAAAAAAGAGCAGTATATCGGCTCTGAGAAAAACGGTAAGGCCACACGTTGGGGTGTGTACTGGCGTAAAGGTGAATGGGTAGAGGAGTAATTATTAGGTAAATCCAATATAGTGCTTTTATAGCGTCAGACTCATTTAATGTACTATAGGTACAATTTACATTTGTCTTTCTTGTATTGGCTTCAACAAACCTAATAGTTACTTCCAATAAAAAACCCTCTTATAATTTAAGAGGGTTTTTTTGTGCTTATAATATTTGTTTTAAGCTATTTCTACGTTTGCAAACCTAGCTTAAGTTCATAGGTTTGGACAGCATTAGTTTTTTACAATGATACCGCAACCGATACGATCGCCTGCATTACCTGAAGGTTGACTGGTATAGTCGTCAACGCCAGCATGTACGATAAAGGCCAAACGATTTACGCTGTATTTGCCTGCTTCAGTCGCTGCGATTTTCTTGTTCACATAGTTAATAGTAGCAACACCGTCTTCATTGGCAGTTAAGTTTGGTAAGTCACCAGCATGACCATTCATATCATCTGGATTAGAGTGTGGCTTGTTGTCTGGGTTGAAGTGACCGCCTGCTGCTTTACCCATAACGTCACAGCTGCCTGTTTCGTGGATATGTAATGAGACAGTTCTACCTGGCTGTAGGTTAGTAAGTTTACCATAAACTTGGACGCCGCCATCGACTGGACGTAAGAAAACTTGACCAACTTCTTTCTTCTCACCATCTACTGTTTGTATGGTTGATTTTAGAGTCGGCTGTGCTAAAGGATTACCCGTTTGCATTTGACTTTCTACGGTTTGGCAACCAGTCATTGCTAACGCTGAACCGCATAATAGGGTACTTACAAGTAATGTCTTATTCATTATTATCTCCAATTGTTTGAGTTGTTATTTTTAATCTTCATTAAAGTCACGAATATCTATCGTTATCGTTCTATAAAATCGGTGTCAATATTCGTTAACATCGGAGTCAGTATAGCCAAGCTAACTCTATAGTTATTCATCAAATGCGCAACAATCAGTTAATAAATGTAAGTAACGTATGGGTTTGAAAAACGAACTAAGATAAATGATTTTCAAAATTAAATGGCTTTAAATGCGTGAGAAACCTACTAAGAAGGCTATGAACTGCAAGCAAATGAATAACAAACAGGTATAAAAAAGCCGCTCACCATAGTGATGAGCGGCTTCTTAATCTATAGGACGAGTTTAATAAAGGTTCAATTAATTGTGCAGTGCTTTACCAGAGGTTTTATCAACGGTCACTTTGGCAGGTTTGATTGGCGTTGGCATACTGACCAAAGCAACCTTTAAGATTTCTTCAATCGTCGCGACTGGCTGAATGGTTAGGCCTTCTTTCACGTTATCAGGGATATCAGCCAGATCACGCTCATTGGTCGCTGGAATCAAGACGTGCTTGATACCGCCACGATGTGCCGCCAGCAACTTCTCTTTGAGACCGCCGATACGTAGGATCTTACCGCGTAAAGTAATCTCACCTGTCATCGCAATATCTGGACGGATAGCGATACCTGTCAATGCAGAGACGAGCGCGGTCGTCAGTGCACCACCAGCAGATGGGCCATCTTTTGGCGTGGCACCTTCTGGCATATGGACATGAACGTCTGTTGTTTTAAACGTCTCGTAATCAATGCCTAAGCTATCTCCGCGAGCACGAACCACGCTCATGGCTGCGCGAATCGACTCTTTCATCACATCGCCTAATGAACCAGTAAAGCTAAGCTCGCCTTTACCTTTCATGCCGACCGCTTCGATAGTCAGTAGTTCACCACCGACTTGAGTCCATGCAAGACCAGTAATACGACCAATCTCAGGTTTTTCTTCAGCCAGACCGTAGTCATACTGATGTACACCTAGATAGTCATCGATGTTCTTGTCATCGACTGTCACTAGCTGACGTTCTGCTTTTTTCGGAGCGCGCGCACCATGAGTTTCAACCGAACCGCGAACCACTTTGCGGCAGATCTTATTCACTTCACGTTCAAGGTTACGCACACCTGCTTCACGCGTATAACTACGCACGATGCTGTGCAATGCGGCTTCAACAATCTGAATTTCGCCTTCTTTGAGACCGTTTTGCTTAATCGCTTTTGGCACTAGGTATTTCTGTGCGATATTGACCTTTTCTTCTTCGGTATAACCCGGCAGACGAATGACTTCCATACGGTCAAGCAGCGCAGGCGGAATATCCATGCTGTTGGCAGTACAGATAAACATCACTTGTGACAAATCTAAGTCCATATCTAAATAATGGTCGTTGAACGTATCGTTCTGTGATGGATCCAATACTTCAAGCAACGCTGATGCTGGATCACCGCGGAAGTCTTGCGCCATCTTATCGATTTCATCCAATAAAAACAGCGGGTTTTTGACTTCTACTTTTGCAAGAGACTGAACGATTTTACCTGGCATCGCACCGATATAGGTACGGCGATGACCACGAATCTCTGCTTCATCACGTACGCCGCCAAGCGCCATACGTACAAACTTACGACCCGTGGCACGGGCGATAGATTCACCCAACGAGGTTTTACCGACACCTGGAGGACCGACGAGACATAGAATCGGACCACGAAGTTTCTTCACGCGTGATTGCACGGCGAGGTACTCTAAGATGCGGTCTTTTACATCTTGTAGACCATAATGATCTTCGTCTAATACTGTTTTGGCTTTGTCTAAATTGATCGAGACTTTGGTCGTCGCATTCCACGGCGTGTCCAAAATCCATTCAATATAGTTGCGTACCACTGATGATTCACTTGACGCAGGTGGCATCATTTTGAGCTTTTTGAACTCTTGCTCAGCTTTTTTGCGCACGTCTTCTGGCAAGTCAGCATCTTCTAAGCGCTGCTCTAGCTCAGCCACATCATCTTCACCATCGAACGCGCCGTCATTCATATCTGACAGCTCATTTTTGATGGCTTTCATCTTTTCATTCAAGAAGTATTCGCGCTGATTGTCTTCCATTTGCTGACGGACAGCATCTTGGATATCTTGTTCGATATTTTGCTCAGCACTTTGCTTGACTAGATATTCAGTCAAAGTATTGATATGCGTTTTGATATCGTCTTCTTCTAGGAAAGACTGTTTGATATCAAGGTCCATCGACACACGAGTTGAGATGAAATAAACCAACTCAAGCAAGTCGTCGATACGCTTAGCCACACGAGTCAGCTCACGTGCATTGCGAAGTCGCGCATCTGCATAGCTTTCGAATAATGTGGTTAACGCTTGAATGGTATTTTTCTGTTGGCTCTCATCCATGCTGACATCGAGGTCGGCACGTTCAAATCTCGCCATTAATAAATCATCATGACCTTCTATATTGTCAACACGAGCGCGGTATTGACCTTCGATCAATACTTTAATGCAGTTCTCATCGCTGTCATGTGGCATGGTGCTGACGATGCGGCACACCGTACCGTACTGATACAAGTTATCTTGGTCAATATCTTCGGTCAGTGAGTCTTTTTGCGCGACGACCAGTACTTTGTTGCCATACTCAGATTGTGCCAACTCAACCGCTTTCACCGATGGTGCGCGTCCCACAAACAATGCAATCTGCATATGTGGATAGACGACAACGTCGCGTAATGCTAGCAGTGGCAGATAGCTTTCATCTTCATTGTCTTTGACAGTGTTGGATGAGGCATTTAACGCATCCGTAGATGCGCTTTCTGTCTCATTGTTCGCATCAGCACTGATGTTAGCGTCAGTGTCAGTATTTGCATCAGACGTCGTGTCAGTGTTAAGGGCAGATGATACATCGATGTCGATGTTGTCTTTATCAATATTATGTTCACTCATATGTTTTTCCTCGTTCCCCAGACTTGTAAAGTCAAGTTCGTGGTTCATGTTTAGATAAATGGTGCTCACGAAAAAAATTGCAAGGCTGATTGGTGAAGTCGTCTGCTTATCTTTGTTAAATAGTTATCTGAGCGTCCAGTTATTAATGCAATTAATGTGGGTAACGATGTGTCGTCAATAGTGTGACTGGTATATGAGTGATAAAAATAGTTAGAAATTATAGAAGAGGGTTTAGATGTATAGGTGATATTTGGCTACCCGTGATGATGTTTAATCGGTTCTATGCGTAGGCTTTATAAGCAAAATAAGGTAAACTGGCGCGCGTCTAAAATAGGCTCTCATATTGAGACGTTTTAGACAACAGGGCGATATTCATTAGTTTCAATATTCATAGGTCTCAATACGACCAAAGTATAAAGAACAAGGGGCAACACATGGCCATCAATGCGGTATTGCTAGCAGTTATTATTATGCTAGGACTGTCACTTTCGCGAGTGCACGTGGTGCTCAGTTTATTAATCGGCGCGCTGGCAGGTGGACTGCTAGCCGGTCTCGGCATTACTGATACGCTCAATGCTTTTCAAGAAGGCATCCGTAATGGCGCAGAGATTGCGCTGTCGTATGCACTGCTTGGGGCGTTTGCGGTAGCGATTGCTCATTCGGGCTTGCCGCAATCGTTGGCAGGCGCGGTCATCAAGCGTATTGATGCTGCTGGCACGAGTGGCATGATTAAGTACATGCTGTTTGCAGGCCTCATTACCATGAGCTGCTTTAGCCAAAACTTAATCCCTATTCATATTGCCTTTATTCCGCTACTGGTACCGCCACTATTGTTAGCATTCAATCGCATGCAGATTGATAGACGCCTGATTGCTTGTCTGATTACGTTTGGACTGGTCACCACCTATATGTTTATTCCTTATGGCTTTGGTGATATCTATCTCAATCAGATTATGCTAAAAAACGTGGGTGAAGCGGGCATTGATGTCGCCAATATTTCTGTGGTGCAAGCCATGGCGATTCCTGCGTTAGGCATGCTAATTGGTTTGCTGGTTGCCGTATTTATCAGCTACCGTAAGCCACGCGCATATCAACAGATTGCAATAGATCAGCAAGCACATGATGCTGTAGTAGAAGGTGATGCATTAAGCAAAACTGCCGCTGGTGCACAGTCGCAAAGCAAGCTAAAGACACTGGTTGCACTGGCAGCTATCGTGACTGCTTTTGTGGTGCAGTTATATACTGATTCGCTACTACTTGGCTCAATGTTTGGCTTCGGTGTGTTTATGGCCACCGGCGTGGTGAAGTGGCGTGATGCTGACGGCGTCTTTAATGACGGTATCAAACTGATGGCGATGATTGGCTTTATTATGATTACCGCGCAAGGCTTTGCTGAAGTAATGAAAGCCACTGAGCAGATTCAACCATTGGTCGATGGCGCAGCTTCACTATTCGCTGGTAATAAAGCGATGGCGGCATTTATCATGCTATTGATTGGTTTGATTGTGACCATGGGTATCGGTTCTTCATTTTCGACCATTCCTATTTTGGCCGCGATTTATGTACCGCTATGTATCTCTTTAGGGTTTTCACCACTCGCGACCGTGGCGATTATCGGTACGGCTGGTGCGCTAGGTGATGCGGGTTCGCCTGCGTCAGATTCGACATTGGGGCCAACCTCTGGTCTAAATATCGATGGTCAACATGATCATATTAAAGACAGTGTGATACCGACATTCTTACATTATAATATTCCGCTACTCGCATTTGGTTGGATTGCGGCGATGGTGTTGTAGGTGATTTGGTCAGCCCTTTAAATCAATCCAAGTACCCAACAAAAAAGACGCTTATCGGTAAGCGTCTTTTTTTGCATTAGTTATAGGACTGTTAGAATAATTAAATTAGACGGTTATCTTAAGTACCGATATCTTGCTTTATACTTTCTATATTTTTGCGCAACAGGTATACGAAAAACAGCGTAATGAAAGGGTCATAAACACGATCTAGTCTCAAATCGCCATTGATGTATTCAACAATAGTCAACGCAAACAAAGACAGCAGAATAAAAGAAAAGCATTGAGATATAGGAACCAAAAAACGTAGAAAAGATGTGCTGCTAGAGGGCTTTATATGACGTATTTCAATATGGGCGCTAAGCGCGAAGGTATAAAATGCTGCAAGCGCTAGCAAAAAGGTTCTTAGTTCAGCAAAATTAAAGCCGTTGTAATCATAAATATAAGCCGCAGGCGTGGCTAAGAGTAATAGCACGAACAGATAAAAACAAACTTGTAGCGAAGCGGGCGACATAAACTCTTTTTTTACTTTGTCCACGATCAACGACCTATACTGTAATGATAATTATTTGCGATAAGTATAGTTTATAGGCCATGTAGAAACAATAGTTTGGCAATGAAAAGCAAGCGTCGATCAAATCAAACCACTCTATAACCGCGTTTCTTCAAATTGTGCTCTATCAGTTATATATGTGTTATTCATCAAAATCTTTTATCTCACCGCTTAAACTACTCAAAAACGCATCGCTTTGCGCCAATAGTTTATTTAGATGCTCTTCATTGACTAGCTGTGTCATCTCCTCAGAGCTAAACGGCTGCTCTTGACTGTAGTAACGTATCTCTCTAGCGTCTTCATTGCCTAACGTCTGTAAATATTCATCCACACTGTCTGCACTGGAATCAGCAGCGCTAGAGTTAATGTCCATCGCTTGTTTATCGTCTTTCATTAAAACCACCTTATGCCGCTTGGTGTGATTAAGCCATCTAATGGCACATCCCACGGCTGATGTGCTAATTGTTCAACTATTTGAAAATCATAGCACCAGCCTATCTTTAATGGCTTTTTAGCGCCCGACCGATAACTTTTCCCAAGGGTCGTATCATAGAACCCGCCACCCATACCCATACGGTTGCCGTTTAGGTCTACCGCCACCAGTGGACAAATAATCACGTCTAGTTCTGACGCGCATAGCAGAGCGCGGCTGTGGTTTTGTTTCATACCTAAGTGATGAATGCGAGTGGGGACATTGACCAGTTTTGAATGATAGACAGGCACAAAGCGCAATCGTTTATCATCATTACCATTGCTAGTACGGCCAAGTGAGCCGACGACTGGTAAGTAAGGAAAATAGCCTAAGCGTTGACACCAGTCTAATATTAGCTGAGTAGGTAGCTCACCAAAGCCATCATAATAAAGCCCAATGCGTACATGTGTAGGCAATCGCTGCTGTAGTTTGGTCAAATGTAAGCTTGCAGACTGAGCAAGTTGTCTACGTTCTCCAT
>Ga0207897_100217_pt1 | contig 23457 bp, 19 predicted proteins | sample LinPmetageLP42_FD_184054 | JGI IMG/M metagenome (GOLD analysis project Ga0207897, IMG submission 184054) | Marine viral communities from the Pacific Ocean - LP-42 (SPAdes) | ecosystem: Environmental > Aquatic > Marine > Oceanic | place: Pacific Ocean | collected 2010-08-27
TAGCACCGAATACTAATAACGATTTAGCGAATACACCTTTAGATTTTGTGGGCTTCACGGTCTCGGCTTGGGTAACAGTATGTTGCTGTATCCACTGAACGGCAGAGTCGGTCATGCCGATTGTTTGCCAAACCTCGTGACTGCGATTAAAAGCGGTTTTGTTTTCTTCGCTACTGTTTAACCAGATTAAAAATTCTTCACGTTTTTTGCTGGAAATGTCACCTGAATATAAATAGGTAAGCCATTCTCTGGCTTGAACTTTGGCTGATGATGCAGGCAGTTCAGTGTTTTGATTGCTGTTCAGCGCGGTAGCGTTCGCCGCATTTTTTGGATCTGTCATTATTTTTGCTCAAAAGAAAAGTTACTAGAAGAAGCGTCTGTGGCCGGCATTTGGTGGCAGGTATTATTTGCCTGCTCGTCGATGCTCTCTAACAAGGCCATCGCGGCGTTTAGTTGGCGACAAATATCCGCGACGCTCCAACCTGTATCAGTGGATATCTGAGTGTATGTTTGACCTTTAATTCTGGCGCGCATCAATATCTCGCGCTGCTTCTCACTCAGTTGCTCAGTGCCTTTTTGAATAGCCGCGATACGTTGTTCTGCCTGTAAAATAGTTTCAGGAGACATTTCGTCACATTGCTCTTGTGTGTGTTGAATGTGCTCATCAATAAATGCGCGCGTTTTACATAGGCGACTGATTGACTTAAGGGTGATATTCATCGCTATTTTGATGATATACGCTTTGGGATCGTCTATTTTTTCTAGATTACGTAATTGCGCGAAGCGGCTAAAGGCTTCTTGGGCGACGTCTTCTGGCTCGGGCGGCCCAGAGCCATAACATGCATGTAGAACTCGACATACATCGCGCCAATGCTCTCGAAACAATCTATCAACTGCGTTCGATTCACGCGCTTTTTTAGGTTTATCAGGCGCGGGCGTGAGCGCCAGGGTTTGGGGTTTCGTATAGGAATTTAGAAAAAACAACGAAGCCTTTTGTAGCGTTTTACTCATTAGGGTTACTCTTACACGCTAAAAACTAACGGATAGTAATAGCCGAGTAAAACAGAAACATGACAGGGGAGTGTGTCACCTGAAATTTAATAAAAGCGTCACAATAGGGGGGCTAAACAATGCGTTTTATGTGTACTGTTTTTTTGAGGGATGAAGAAATGACTAAGAGTAGAAGGCGGCTAAACATGCGGCACTAAAAAGCCGGCAAGCCGGCTTTTCGTCACTGTTTATTTTAACCTTATTTTTTAAAGCGTTTGCTCATTCCAAGGCCTAATAGGCCTAATCCTAGAATGGCAAGGTTAGTTGGGGCAGGTACGTCGCGCTTATCTAAACCAACGACGATATTATCGAACTCGCCTGCGATCCCAGATGACACCACTCTTAAGCGGTTAAATGCCTCATTTGCATCGAAAGCGATGTTGACGTAAACATTTGATGAGTCCGCCTCCTGATCACCCGCAGTGCCATTTAGCTCAGCCAGTAGTTCCGCGCCTGTGATGCGGCTCACTAAAATATCATTAGAGTAAAACTCAAACGAATTGTAGGTATCAACTGAGCCCCAATAAAAGCCTAAGTAATTTACGCTTGAGCCAGCAAGAGAGGGAGCCGTTGAGCCGATACTGTTTAAAAAGTTAGTGTAATCAATATCTACAAAACTATCGACGCCCACCGTGCTTGGTGTGGTGTAAGCATAACAGGAATTATCACCAGCTGGTGCCGCAGCCACGTTGCGTGAAGAACCTTTACGAACATTTAGTACGGACGCGTCACTCGCTGTCACATCTAACGGCGAGTTTATCGCACAACCGCTCGACGCCCCTGCGACGTTATAACTTTCGTCGGGTGTGAGGGGTAGGCTATCGATGGCAGTGGCTCTATCAAAGGTCTCAACAAAAAAACCATCTGATATGTCGCTAATTGTGTTATCAGCGTTGATTTCTGAACTGGTTTTACCTGAGCCATCAGTCGCGGTTTGGCCGCCAAATGTTATAACAGCAGCACCAACAGTTTGGCTAACTGCTAGTGCGATTAAGGTGGTTGTAAATACAGCTAATTTGTTCTTGTGCTTTAAAATTTTCATGTGTAACTCCATTACGCAGCTACTATTACTGCTACTAAAGTATAAGCATAAATAGTGCCAAGAGAAATTAGTGTGATTTATCATGGTATTGTATTTGTTTGGTAAAAATACCTGCCGAAAGCGTAAAAAATATTGACCGGATTGCTGTTAAAATGAACACTGTGTGTAAAAATTTCATAGTTGCGTTGCAACGCGCTCACTTTCATTCTTAGCGGCTAATCAGCCGCTTAACTGTGCTTGGGCGAGTGACTCTAAGAATTGAAAGTGAAGGCGTTGACATAAATTTGAGGCACAAAAAAAGCCGGCGGATCGGCTTTTCAGTGAAAAAATAATAAGCTTATTTTTTTAATTTTTTACGTATTACCATGCCCATTATGCCTAAGCCTAAAAAGGCTAAGCTAGCCGGAGCCGGCACGTTACGATTAGAAAGCCCGACGACTATGTTGTCAAACTCGCCAGCGACACCAGAAGAAATAACACGCAAACGATCGAATGCTTCGTCAACGGTGAAGTCAATGTTCACGTAAACATTTGATTTATCAGATTCTCTGTCACCTGCTTCACCGTCAAGTGAATCTAAGATTTCTCCACCCGTGATACTTTTCACTAACGTCGCGCCTGAATAGAATTCAAATGTGTTGTATGTGTCAATTGAACCCCAGTAGAAACCAAGATAATCAATACTTGAACCGGCCAAAGAGGCTTCAATATTACCGATGCTGGCCAAAAAGTTAGTGTAGTCAATGTCAACAAAGCTGTCTTGACCCACTGTTTCAGGCGTGGTGTAGGCGTAACAGGTATTGTCACCTGCAGGTGCCGCGGCAACATTTCGAGTCGAACCAGTACGTACGTTTAGCACGTCAGTTGAGCTAGGTTGTACAACCAGTGGCGAGTTGATCGCGCAACCCTCTGATGTTCCCGCTACGTTATAGCTTGTGTCATTGGCGCTTGGTAAACCTGGAATAGCGGTAGCCACATCAAAGGTTTCAACAAAAAAACCATCACTGATTGCATTAATCGTGTTATCGGAATTAACGTTATCGCTTGTTTTACCGGAATTGTCAGTGGCTGTTTGGCCACCGAAACTAATTATTGCCGCGCTGATATTTTGCGATGCAGTTAGCGCTAGTAAAGCGGCTGCTGAAATGAATTTAGCTTTCTTAAATAAACGTGTCATAGGTTACTCCTTTACGACGACCTAACTGCAAACTGTTATTTGAATTAATGGTTATGCACTAACCGAGCCAACTTTAATTTTTCTTTTTTATTCAGTGGCTTATACTTTGGTCTTATTACCCTGAGTAAATATGTGTAAAAAAGTTGGACATTTTTTATGCGCTTTGTTTCTTCACGCATACGCTTAGCAATGACGCTCATTATAGTCGTGGTGGAATTTTAATCAATCATGTTTTTCGTAGATTAGTTTTCAAGCAGTTTTTGCAGCCCTGCACTCACTCAATAAACGCAAATGTTCATTGGTCGAAAGCAAAGGGTAATATTTCATTCATCGAAAGTGTTTTTATTTCTCCTTCGCTGGTGGCCATATGGACTAATGTGTCTTTACTTGCGAATTCGAAAATACGCTGTCGGCAACCGCCACAAGGTGAACAAAAATGCTCGTTAGGGCTCGCGATCAGAATTTCTTTTACCTGTCTTGCGCCACCTGCAACCATAGCAGCTAACGCGTTGCCTTCTGCGCATTGGCCTAGTGGAAAGGAAACATTTTCTACATTACAGCCAGCATAGGTATTGCCGTCTTCAGCCACTAGAGCTGACCCAACTCGATAGTCAGAATAAGGAGCATGGGCTTTAGCTTGTACATCTAATGCCGCGTTGAATAGACTCTGTAAATCGGTTTGTTGCTTGTTCAAAATAATATCGCTTTTTTCTAAGTAGCTGGCTAGTGTGCATCATTTTTACAACTTGATACAGTAGATTGCAATTTTCACTGGGTTGTTGTCTTTACATTTATAGGTAAATACGCCACCCTGCCTGTTTACTGGGCATTATTCTTCTGGCTGATTTGACATTTTTATCGCCATCACTATAGGTCAAGCGTCGTACATTCTTATGCATATTAAATTTCTTTCACTGGTATTGTTCGGATTATTGCTTGGGGGGTGTGCGGGCGGTAACCAAGCGCAGCGCAGTCAAGCACAAATGAGTAACTTGTTATTAGCTGAGCCTGCACCGATGAGTGTGCGCTCACAAATGGCGATCGCTAGGTACAATCAAATTTTGGCCAAAGCGCCGTTAGAAGACCAAGAGCGTGCAGAGTTATTACATCAGCGAGGAATGCTTTACGACAGTGTAGGGCTAGCTGGTCTGGCACAGTACGATTTTGATCACGCCATTCGCTTAAAACCCGATATGGCTGAAGCGTATAATTCCTTGGGGGTACATTACACCCAACAAATGAATTTTATCCAAGCATATGAAGCCTTCGATGCCACTTTAGATATTAATCCTGAGTACGAGTTTGCTTTTTTAAACCGAGGAATTGCTCTTTATTATGGTGGGCGCCCGGATTTAGCCGTCAATGATTTTGGCGAGTTTTATCGAAAAGACGAGTCAGACCCTTATCGTGCACTTTGGGCTTTTATCGCGCAGAGTGAGCTTGATCAGCCGCAAGCTCTGGTCACATTGAGTGAAAATCGTGAAAACTTGAGTAGCGACAATTGGGCAACACATCTGGTTGATCTTTATTTAGGAAGAATTGACGAGCAGGCCTTATTAAACGGGTTAATTCAAGGGGTGACGAGTCAGCAGGAATTAACAGACCGCCTGTGTGAAGCCTATTTTTACTTAGGAAAGTACAACTCAGCGCTGGGAAATCGCGGGGTGGCATCTAACTATTTTAAATTAGCTTTAAGCACCAATGTGTTTGAATATGTAGAGCACAGATATGCCCGTTTAGAGCTTGATATGCTGCGTGATAAAGCTGTCGCCGACAGTGAAGCACCATAACGATAACCAAGCGAAAAGTTGCAGTAGGTGCTGAAACTCAGCCTATTGTTCATTTTATCTGCTGCCTGGTTATTCACTGGGCGCAGCGACATGGCATGTTACTTAACCTTTCTAAATGCCCAAGCTTCTCTAAATGAACAAGCCGCCAATTATCAGGCAACATTTCATTACTTATATAAAGCCTACCTAGTAGGTGACCCAACTGCGTTATCTAGGCTTAGTCAACAAGCTATAAAGCAAAATAGCGGTTACTGGCTACACTTCGCGAAATTAGCGGGCTCACCACAGGCGCAGCGCTATTTTTCTGATTTGCAAGGCAATACTAAGCAAAGTAGGGCTTCTATAAAGGTGCTTTCTTACGCAGCACAGCAGGATGATATAGATGCGCAAGTGGCTCTGTACCATCACTTTGTGGTGAAAAACCAGCGACAAAAAGCCCAGTATTGGCTCACAAAAGCCGCGTCACGAGATGCGCAAAGTGCTCTGTATTATGCTAAGTGGTTTTCTATAGCGGGGCAAGAGCGCAAAGCGCGTGCGCTTTTAAACAAAGCGGCCGAGCTTGGTAGTCGAGATGCGGTCGAGCTCTTGTCAATGCGCAGTTCAGCGAATATTGCTAGCTCTAGCGCTAAGGAGCAAGCTTTAGCGACAGGCTACTCACAGCCCAGCAATAATGCATTGCATAACGCAGCAACTACTCGGTGCGACCAAAAATTGCAAATTGTAGCCAGCACTTTGCATTCTGTTTTGCAAGGCAAAGAGCTTAAGCATCGCTTCGAAAGCGACACACGATTAACGACGTTGCCTATATGCATTAACCAGCCAATATGGCTAAGCAGTGAAGCGCTCTCATGCTCGGCCAATTGGCAAGGTGCAGCTCGATTGGGCTGCGACATAACCCAGCTCAGTCATTCTCTCAGTGAGCAGGATTTTACGCATATTGTGGTGTTAGCTGATACGGGGAAGGCAAATGTGCACAATGGGGTGATGTTTTTAGATAGTAAAGACGATTACAACGTTTTCGTGCATGAATTAGCCCATTTCGCAGGGTTTGTAGATGAATACCCTTTGTCCTCTGCGTTAGCGCGTAGTATTTGTCACACAAATAATGCACCTAACCTGAGAGTGCGCCAGGGGCAAGAGAAACCGGTAATTAAGGAGTGGTTAACACAAGGAAACAAGGAAGGGGTAACGATAAGTCCCGCTCGCACCTGTGATAATCATCCGTGGCAAGCATATAAACCCAGTCAAAAAATGACCTTCATGGAATTTTACGATGTGCCTTATATTCCAAAGTTTTATCTTAAAGCATGGGCCGAACGATTAGGGCAAAAGCCCTTATTAACCCCTGCTTACATTAATTTATACCAAGGTTATGAAGCTAAAGGCGACGCTGGACAAGGTGAATACTGGCGTGCCCGCTATCAGCAATACCTACAAGCAGATTAAGTCGGTTGATTTTGATATAACAGGAAGTGTGATTTTTGTGCGCACAAACGGTATACTACCCAGACGACTTACGATGTTTGCGAAAACCTACTTAGCACTATGAATCAGGCACTTTCTATCGGCACGGTTGATTATCCGTTCCCAGCAAAACCAGCGCGACTAACTACTGTTCAGCAACAAGATTACATCGACAAAATTAAACAATTGTTGATTGAAAAAAATGCCACTTTGGTTGCGCATTACTATACCGATCACGAAATTCAAGCGTTAGCCGAAGAAACGGGGGGTTGTATTTCTGACTCCCTTGAAATGGCACGTTATGGTCGCGACTGCGATGCGCAAACCTTAGTGGTGGCTGGCGTGCGTTTCATGGGCGAAACCGCTAAAATATTAAGCCCTGATAAAACCGTGATCATGCCTACCTTGGAGGCAACCTGTTCACTGGATATTGGTTGCCCAGACGCTGAATTTTCAGCATTTTGTGATGCGCACCCAGATCATACCGTTGTGGTATATGCCAACACATCTGCTGCGGTAAAAGCGCGGGCTGATTGGGTGGTTACATCCAGCATCGCTCTGGAAATTGTTGAGCATTTAGACGCCCAAGGCAAAAAAATTATCTGGGCGCCTGACCGTCATTTAGGGGCGTACATCGCTAAAGAAACCGGCGCTGATATGTTGATGTGGCAAGGCGAGTGTATTGTGCATGACGAATTCTCTGCCAAAGCGCTGCGAGACATGAAGCATCTTTACCCCGATGCTGCTGTGCTAGTGCACCCAGAATCACCTGCGAGTGTGGTTGAGCTCGCTGATGCTGTCGGCTCAACTACCCAACTTATCAATGCGTCTCGTACGTTACCTAATGATACGTTTATTGTAGCGACTGACCGAGGCATTTTTTATAAGATGCAGCAGTTAGAGCCAAATAAAACCTTTTTAGAAGCGCCCACCGCAGGTAATGGCGCAACTTGCAAAAGCTGCGCTCATTGCCCTTGGATGGCGATGAACGGACTCGAAGCTATTTACAATGCGCTAACAGCACCGTCTGGGCACGAAATCTTTGTTGATGACGAACTGCGTAAAAAGGCATTGGTGCCACTTGATAGAATGCTCGATTTCTCAGCTGAGCTAAAAATGAAGGTTACCGGCAACGCATAGTTCCATTTTATATACGAAGCATTTTGCCATTAAGAGAAAGCCAGCCAACGCTGGCTTTTTCATTTTTCGGCCATATAAACAGTATAGAGTTCTGTTTTAATTCGACTATTTAGGAGCAATCATGCCAGATTTAAGCCGTTACAAAGGGATCGTTTTTGATATGGACGGTACGTTAATCGACTCTATGGGATCTCATGCTATTGCATGGCAACAAACCTGCGAACAATTTGGATATCCGTTTGACGGCCAATACATTCACGATTTAGGTGGCGTACCCACGCGACAAATAGCGCAATTGCTGAATGAGAAACACAGTATGACCCATGACCTAGATGAGGTTGCAGAATTTAAGCGTCAAGCTTGGTTAGCGTTAGATGAAAGCTTATCGGTCATTCAAGAAACATTTGATGTTATGCAGCGCTATAAAGGCACGCTTAGAATGGGAGTTGGTACAGGCTCTGAACGAGAAAACGCGATTCGTATGTTAACCGAAACTGGCTTGTTAGAGCACGTAGAAACAGTGGTCACCGCATCAGACGTGACACACGGTAAGCCTCACGGTGAAACATTTTTAACAGTAGCCAAGAATATGGGACTTACCGCTGAGGAATGTGTGGTCTTTGAAGACACAGAAATTGGCCGTCAAGCTGCTGAGCATGCAGGTATGGATTGCATTATGGTGATTAATGGCAAGATAGAGTTGCCAGCAGCTTAATCCAAATTCATTAGCCAGCATAACAATCAAAAGGAATTGGTTGTTAAATCACCGCTATCCTCACTTTATCTCAGTAAACACTTGCGCACGTCAGCGGTTTTCCCTAACATACGCGCCTGCTAAAAAGCTTGTCTGTATGTCGCTGTTTGTGATTTAAAGACGATAAAGCAAATGAAAAGTTTTACAGAGGTGGGTGAAGCCGGTCTCTTTAGGTGCACAGCACCGCCCGGCTGAATGGCCGGACATGGATGTACGGACTGGGTGCCGATCATCATGGATGTGTTAACTCTGCGATAGATTCGAAGAGCAAATGAAAAGTTTTGGAGAGGTGGCTGAGTGGCTGAAGGCGCACGCCTGGAAAGTGTGTTTAGGGTTAAACCTAACGAGGGTTCGAATCCCTCTCTCTCCGCCATATACCATCAAGGCCTTGCATGACGCAGGGCCTTGTTGTTTCTAGGGTTTAGCGGATTGACCTTGTGTAGCCGCGCGGTCAGTTTGATAAAAACCGCAGGTCAGTTTGATAAACGGATATAGCGCCCACCGCAGGTCAGTTTGATAAAACCATGGGGGTAGCAACTCTCTTAGTTCTGAATCGACCATTAACCTTCCGCTGATAAGAGCCCGTCTTGTAGCCCATAGATAAAAGTGTTCTGCGTATTGCACTATCCAGAGCTTTGCGCTCTTTGAATGGCATGCGTGGGGACATTAACCCCTTTACTACGCCGTCACCTACTTCGCCAGTACTAATTACGCACTGGCCGAAATATCTTGAGTCGTTATGCTTGAAAAATTTAAGGATGGAACCGAGTTGTTCGATCTCTATATCAATACCCAATTCTGGATACTGGATCTTTTTGAGCGACATTGGCTACCTCATATAGCGTTTAAATGCAGTTTAAACGGCCCTAAATAGCAGCCGTATAGTTAATCAATGCGAGAATTCACAATTGTTATGTATCCGCTAAGCAGGGTTGCTCGGGTTTCTTTGACCACTGCTATCTCAAAATAATGTCGACCGCTCATGTACAGCTCAGCTGCACTTATCGAGATCACAATTTTGTTATCCGTATACACAATGCCGCTTAAGTTCGTTTTGGTGATTAGCGGCACTGATCCTGTCAGCGTAAACAGCTGAAAAACACTTTCTTCTAACAGCGTTACGTCAAAATCACCGCCGTCTACTATCAGCGATATTTCAGCATCCCTAGCTTTAAAAATAGCGCCAGCGCTAGAATTTAAAAAGGGTTTATCCTGCGCCCCATTAAACAACGTCGCTTTCAGCTCTAACCGGTTTCGCGCCCCCGTTGCCGGGTTCACGACTTCAACGGTCGAACGCAGCGTATTAAAACCGCCCGCTTGATTAAACATTATTCACTTACTCCGAATATTCCCGTGCCGGTTTGTGGTGGGTTGGTACCTAACCATCTACCAAACCAACTTACGCCAACAGCAACAGGCAAAGTTACAAATGCAACGCCATTGGTGAACTGCGGCGACCCTTCGTATATTTTGGCGTCTGTCGCCTCCGAAAATATTTTAATTGGCTGCAGGCCATCGGGCACGTCCAGTATCGTAATTCGACCTATTGACGACTGGGCGTTGTTGGATACAGCAATGGTGTACGTGGCTGGGGCACTGTACAGCTCACCGTCAAACGCTCTAAACGTCAGCTCAATGTTTCCTACATAGCTACCAGTGCTTACTGTGACTGTATCACCGTCTTGAATGTAGCTTATTGACGCTGGCGTTACTGTGACCTCATAAACCAAGTTCGCTGCACCGCCATCGTCCGTTGCCGCAGCGACAATATCCAACTCAGTGTTAACCTGGGCACTTGTTGCGCCTGAAATTACCGGTGCTGTAGGTTTGGAGTTTGGCGGGGTGACATTCTCAGCAAGAATACCAAAACTGACAGTGGAGATATTACTCGTCGCGTTCTTATCATCAGTTACGGTTAACTCGAAAGACAGAGTTTGGCCGCTGTCTGCAGTTGGCGCTATGAAATAGGGTGTAGGTGTAGACGTACCGCCAACCACTACAATAACGGTTCCGGCTGTTTGCGTGACGTTATACGAGACGATAGATCCGTCACCATCGCTTGATCCTGTGAAGTCAAAATCTACTCTAGCACCTGCGGCAATACCGGTACGACTGGATCCCGCATCAGCCGTTGGCGGTATATTAGTGACGCCAGTGGTTGTAACTGATTGAATATCGCTAGTCTCAGAATCACCTAGTGCATTATAAGCTCTGGCCCATACTGTGTACTGCGTACTGGAATTAAGGCCGGTAAACACGCCAGTATCGTTAGATTGTTCATCTAGGAAATACTTATAGCCTGTGGCACCAGCTACATTGTTAGTGCTTATAGTGATACTATCGTCAGTCACCGAAGTCGTAATAGTAGGTGCATCAGGTACGGCTACAGCATCAGCACTTGAAGTGGTTACACGTAAATTACTAAACGATACCGCCGCATCTTCTGCTTGAGGTGTAGTTAATCTAGCTCGTATAAAAACATTTACAGGTGTTGAATAATCAAACCCCGTAATATCTATCACCTCTCTAAACCCAACGCCATATTTAACAATTAATTGGTCTAAAGACGGTATAATTCTAAACCCAATTTCATGTTTGGTACTTGCTTGTTCGTTGTTTAAGTATAGTTCTGAATCATTCCAATCATCTTTATTACCAAACGTGTTTATTGTTTCAGTATTAGAATCTTGTATTGTGCCAACAGTAGCTATCTGCATAGGTTGCGAATCGTCTGCAGGTACACCGCTAGGCCAATAATATGCAACTTCACTAACAGGACTATTTACATTGCTAGTAGCCCCGAAATAAAAATCAATTGGATCATCTGATTCTTTACCAATTAACACACCATCAATGTCAATATAATCGTAGTCTGCTAATGTTATAGGTGTAGAAACAACAGCGGTTGATACATCACCGTTTAAAGGTAGTTTTAACGATGTGTAATTAGTGTAAGTACCATCCCGTACATCACCTACTGTTTCTTGTGCCTTATAAGCCGTAGCAGTTTCAGAGTAAACAACATTGGTTGCAGGTGTTAAACCATCAGAAATAATTTCAACAGGTTTAGACTTATTCGATAATGGTTGTACCAGGTTCCAAGTATGAGGAACTTCCTTAACTCTTACCGCACCCCAAGAAGTAACACCATTTGCATCTACAGTGTTATAAAATCCGTAAGTTCTCCCGTTCCATTCTGTTTCTGCATAGTTTCTACAAGCTAACTCGTCAAATTCACCCACTGAACTTGATAGAATGTAAGAAGGTGCGGAAATCATATTTAATTCGTCATCGATAAGCACTTCTATTATGTACGCTGGGGCAACTTGAGGGCCAAAAGAAAATGCCGCATTAGTACATAAAACCCTGTAATACGCACCCTCTTTTCTAGCATTATCCAATTGTAAAAAGTTAGTGTTATATTCTTCACGACCGGATAAATTGTAATCATCGAGAAAACCGGTTGTTCCTGTTATTTCCTTATAGAAGTACATCTCTTTTGGTGTGTTACCGACTACAATTTGTGTACCGCCGCCGGTTTCCACACCGCCACCACCTTTCAACGCTCTACCTATAAACGCGTAGGGGATACTATCTATGGTATTTTCACCCATGTTCAAATATCCAGTGTGTCCGTTACCACCTCTTACCCTTGGGTTATATCCAAAATTGTGTATCGTACCGCCTGTAAAATCCGCTAAATCATCACCAACGAAATCAATACCGTTGGTACTAATTCTATATCTTGAGTTTTGTGAATCTACTAACATATCTCCAAAATTCACCAATTGTTCATGATAATTCATATACATAACACCATCATGAAATACAATTTGTGGCGTTTCTGTTTGTCTACCTATATTCACGAATAACGGGTTAGCTTTTTGATTCACATGCGCAAACTCTGGTCTATCGGACGCTAATTGCCATTCAACCCAACATGCGGGGTCTGATAATATTGCGTCAGGATCAGTAAATGAACTTAATTCCGGTTGAAATAACCAGCAATATATACCCGCGGTTGGTTCAGAAGCAGGTGCGTGATCGGGTGATGCATAACCTATTAACGGGTATTTAGCTGAACAATTAGGATCTGAAAGATTCCAGTCTGGTATGCTTGCGGTTGGTGTAGCAGTAAACCAATACATAGGGCCAACAAATCCAGAAGGGTTCTGTAAGAACTGACCTAACTTTGTTGTTTTTCTGGTGAAACCTTCAAATTCAAATGGTGGTGCAATCTCAGGTATGGTATTTACCGCGAATCCTAGGAAGTTAAATGAACGTAATTCTGCATCGCTACCTAGTGCGATTCTAAGAGGTAAATTGCTGTTATTTTCGTCAGTAAGAATCCCTTTCTTACCAGCTTCACGCTCACCACCTACAAACAGTTGTTGCTCGTCGCCTGTAGTTACCAATCGATAGCTAGTGCTTTCACCACCTCTATTAGCGTCAGCAAGAGAATTAGCGTAACCCGCATTCGGTACAATAGAATCATCAACAATTCTTTGCAAAACCGCTCTTGTATAAACGTTTTTTAAATTCATACGCCAGTAAGTGTTATTACTTACTCTGCGAAATTGAATGCCTGTAAAATCAGTTCTGTCACCACTTAAAACTATGTCTGCTCTAAAATTCGCAGAGTTTATATTGTCGAATTGAATTACCGTATTTGAACCGCTAGCAATCATACCAGTTCCGTTAAACGATACTGAACCACTAACAACGGAAACGCCCTCCGGTAACGGTGAACCGCTAGGTAGAGCAAAATCTATATTCGCTACTGTAGCCACAATCTAACCCTCATTCTCTGATCCAGCTCCGCATTCAAGCGTGGCTGATTTGTTTTTTTAAAACTCAATAAACTCATTCGATAATTGTTTTACTTGCGCTGTTGTCTGCTATCGCCTCTCGACGTTCCACCTGTTCCTGTGCCCTTTTTGGTGGTGTCTTTTTTAGCTGCTAATACACGCCAAACCACCACAATAAACACCAAAAACACTAAAATACCTGCCCATTCTTGTTCACTCATAAATCACCTATTTTTGTAATGTAAGTTTCAGGCAAAGCGCTTTTGCTGTGCCCGCGTTTGTTTGTTATTTCTCTATACTTCTGTACTCACTAGCGCTAATTCCTGCCGTGATATGTTTTGTGTGGCGTGGTAACGGCTCTGGCTTGTTATTACAGCCCTGTATTCAAAGTCCTGCGTTGAGCTGTCAGTGTCCGTATAGGTATAAGAGCCTCCGAGGAATTCAAACGAACGAACGCCAAGCCCTTCGCCCCGCATATCGATAAACGTAGCCTCACCAGATAAATTTTGAGTAACACCAACTTGAGTAAAAGAGCTGCTGCCGTTTTTGGCTCGGTAGAGCTTTAACGTTGCGCTGTTTGGGTAGCTGCTTGGCGGGTTTCCGCTGTAATTATAATCGACGTAATTACCGTTCATGCTGAACGTAACGACAACTTTTTTAGGATTCCCATTTGTTCCAAATACCCCAGTTTCTACCGAAGGATTAGCTGCTTTTGTTGTTGACGTTCTGCCGGCATAAAGCACGCCGCCTGATAAGCCGCCGCCGAAGTATGATCCGCCCGTCGTGTCATACCAAATCGATGCATTGGCTTTTGTGCAGTAACTAAGATTAGGATCGCCGCCAGAGGTTAAGTTTTTTGGCCCGTACCAATACCAAAGCCCCTCAGAACCGAAGCCGTTCGGACGCTTCACTTCCATGAAGTTACCCCCGATTGTATCCATGCTGGCAGAGCGCAAATTGCCTGTGAATTCACCATCAGCGTAAATTGTCATGCGGTTCGTAGAGGCATTAACGCTCATTAACGTTGTGCCATTTGTTGCAACGATACGAATAGAGTTACCCACAAACGTCAGGACACTTTGCGTGCTGCTGCCCTTAACGAAAACACCGGTGATGCGGCCGTCATTGTTAACTGCGAATTGTATCTCGCCTGAGACCTGCCCGAGCTCGTCTTCAATCGCTTCAAAGTATGAATAAATAGACAGATTATTGCCCAGTGAGCCGGTTACTTTTACCTCGCTAAACGCTTGCGCGAATGCGGCACCCTGCACCCAATTACCTGAGCTGTTTTCATAACCAATTTGGGCGTTTTTAAACGATGTAATTTGAGACGCTACCGAGCTATTACCAACCCGAGCCGAAACGGTGTTTAAATCGCTGGCTCTCGCTGCGCCGGCACTGCTGAATAGTTCGCTTTGTTTCACGTAGCTTGCAAGCGAGTTATTAAATGTGCTAGTTAGCTGCTGGCCTAACTGAATTCGCGCGTCTTCCTCGTCAGCTATCAGGCTTAATGCGTTGTCGGCCTTTGCTGTCGCTGCGACTGTGGCAACTCTGCGCTGCTCAATATCGTCAATGCGGGCTTGCGTCTCTGTTGCTATCAAGCTCAGCGCATTTACAGCTTTAGCATCTACGGCGGCAGTGGCCACACGTCGTTGTTCAATATCATCGATACGTGCCTGTTCTTCGTCTGCAATTAACTGCAGAGCATTGTCGGCTTTCGCATCTACGGCTGCAGTGGCAACCCGTCTTGTTTCAATGTCATCGATACGCGCTTGCGTTTCTGTGGCGATAAGCTCGAGGGAATTATCAGCTTTAGCGTCCACCGCTTCTGTGGCCAGCCGGCGCTGTGTTATATCCTCAATACGCGCTTGCTCTTCATCAGCTATTAACTGCAGTGAGTTTGTTGCTTTGGCGTCGACCGCCTCAGTGGCGATTCTGCGCTCGGTTATATCGCTGATACGCGCTTGCTCTTCCTGGGCAATCAGTATTAGGTTGTTTTCAGCTTTCGCGTTCACGTTGCCAACAGTCACGCCCAATTGCGTTAAATCGCTCGCTCGAGCTGCGCCAGCAGACGTGTACAAATCAACGGTTTTTAAATACACAGACGATAAATCACCAAACTGTGCCTGCAGCTTGCTTTCTAATATTGCTCGGCTCATGCGGTCGCTAGAGATTGCACTAAACGCCTGCGCCACTTTAGCGCTCACCAAACCCACTTCAACCCCCACAGTGGTCGTTTTTTCATCCACAATGGCTAACGCGTCATTCACCATTTGAATATCTTCAAATAGGCTAATTTGACCGGCTTCAAGCTCTTCGTTGTAATAATCCTGATCGTTCAGCCACTGCGAAAAACCGCTTAACGTATCAAGCAAGGTATTGGGTAGACTTGGCAGAGTAATACCCGCAATCACATCAGGGCGAATTTCATCAGACGTCAGCCCAATAAGATTGGGTATAACAACTTGTATCCAGTTAGGGTCAACCAAATCCCCTTCTTTTAACCGGTACCACAAATACAGCGTGTCATCCTGGCGGGTACCCACAATCGTGACGCTTTTGCCATCTGCAGCGATTAATGCGCTATCAAAATCATCGGTAAACGAATAGCGCCATTGATATGTGGCTGAGCTGTTAGGTAACTCAGGTCCTACGATGATGACGCGCCCTGGTAAAATATCGAACTTCAAGGGGGTATTCGTTGGCGTACTTGGTAAGCCAACGTTAAAGCTGAAACTAGGTGCCGCGCTTCTTTTATCAAAGCGGTTTTCAGCGGATATCAACGCAGAATAATTACCTGCGCTTAAGTTTTTTACATCGAGCGTGGGGGAAAGTGGCGTCTCGCTATGATACCAACCGTCATCTGGGATTCTTACCAACAGCGCTATGTATCTGCGCACCGATGATGGAGTAGGGTGTGACCAGGTCAAAAAACCTTGGCGATGACTATCGTTTGGCGTTGGCGTGTAGTTAATATTCTCGACGGGGGAGATATTCGTCGTGTCAGGCAGTGAAGTGTTTGCAGGAATATTAATTTCAGTGATGGTGAAATCATCTTGATATAGCTCTATGTGTTCCTCTTCTATCGCTAGAATCGTGCGGCGCTTACTCACATCAACACGATAATCTTGAACGATAAATTCTCTGTCGACTCCTGTTTGTGTGTCTACGTAACGTAATACCGCACCTGGCACCACATCTAAACGGATCCCCTGCAGTGACACTTGACTGGTAAAGCCCGCTTGGCTTCGTTCTAACTGACGTTTCTGGAGTCGTTGCGCGATAGTGCTGCGATTCGTGAAGTACAGCTTTAAATTGCTATCTAATTCAGTGCCATCATCTTGGGCATAGTTGGCACCAAAGGTTACTGGCGCATCGGTTACCTGGTATTTTAAATCTGGCTCAACGTACTCGCCACGCACCAGATTAGTTTTCTCTTTTTCAGGGCGATGAGGCTGATAATTAGGTTGTTCAACAAAATCATCAGGCGTTAACGTGACAGTGCTAGGGCCGCCGTACATGGCTGGTTTAATATAAATTTTACCACCGGGGCGGTAGATACGCGCACCACTACTGGACAATAAATATTTAAGGCTGTCACCGGGTTTTAATGTGCTGTTTATCACACCGTTACACGTAAAGCGGCGTTCACTTTGAGTGTCACCATTGGTATCAGTGTATTCAACCACTGTGTCGCAATAGTTCGCTGTTAATGCTGCAAAATCCCATGGAATACGGCGAAGTGGAATAGGGCGATAACCGTAGTTACGGATGTAGTCATACGTACATAATATTGGGTTATCACTCCACGCCCAGGTGCTGCTATCTGTTGCACGCTGCTCACCGTCACCGCCTGCAGTTGTGTCTTTGCGCGGATCATATACAGGCTTGCCACGCACTTTGAATTTTATTTGGTTAACGCCTGTGGGGAAAATTTCAGGGTCAATTTTCACTTTTACGTAGGCGTTAGTCAGACCAAAACCTACGTGCTCATTCGTCCAGTCCTGTATGTACTGCACAGCTTGTGCATGGGCTGTGGTTTGGTCACCTAGATGAAATACAGCTCCAACAGCGCCGCCGAATTCAGCGGGGGTGACGCCGTCAATTTCATACACTTCAACCGATTCACATGGATGCCCTGCGAGGTGAATAGCAAAATAGTGATACTCAGTTTCTCCCTGCTCAAGTTTGCGGTACCCAATAATTTGACCGCCAACAACGGTTTCACCGTAAATGACCTTTCTTGGCTGGTTTGCCGTAGTTGAAAGCTCCTGAGCTGCTAACGGGTTTGCGCTTTCGTTGTCATAATCTGGAACGTCTGGGGATGCCATTGCAACAGCGGCTACAAATAGCGCAGCGGCAACGTAATAATACGCAGCGGAATAGGCAACTACCGCGGCTACAGCTAATACTACGGGTGGCATTAAATGTCCTCTCTCATGTTTGTTAGTTTCCAGCAGCCCTTTGCCTGAGAAATCGGCAATGAAACTAAGCCGGCTGGCGATACAGCCCACACTTTGCAACTTTGTACTACGCCCACGGCATCACCCAATTCAGTATCAATTAAAACCAAGTCGCCATTTTCAGCGTTTAAACGGGGTTTAATCGCTCCAAAAACCTGTGTAAATGCCGTTTTAATATCACCGCCGCCAATCTTTTTGAGCGCTTTTAACGCGCCAAGCTCTGTGGTGTATAAGTCACGATACTGCCAACCTGGATCAACTCCCTTTACGGCAAGAACGGAATTGCATGCAAACAAGCAGCAATCGTTCTTGCCCCAGACGAAAGGCAGTCCTTGCCAGGCATGTAAAAAGTCGATGAGTGCTTTTTCTTCTTCTGGTTTCATCGCAGGTATCCCCCACGTCCCCGTGGTGTGTAGTTGTTAATGGTTTTTGTCGGTAGTGCGGATAACGGGGCAGCGCTGATGATTTCTGTTAAATCGAAAATACGGTCTCCCGGGTGTAAGTGCTGCTGCGCTGAATCGGTGGTTCTGGCATTTTGCGGGGGCTGAGACCAGCGCTCTAACCAGTCGCTGCAGGTAATCTCTAATACATAAGGAATATCTTTTTCGATGTCTCCGCGCTGAACAGTAAATTTGGCAACGTTACCGTCATACACGTACGGCACTTCATGTTCTATTACGCGATTGTCATCTAATATCGCCATGTGAACGGCCACTTCTCGCCCCTCCATCGCTTTATTCATCACTAGCGCAACTAAGCCGCCGTCAAGCACTTTTAGCGTCAAACGCACTTGGTTGGGGCTACTGTCAGATGCTTCTTGCACTTCGCTTACACCGCCGAACTCGCCAACGCCCACGTAATTTTCACCAAGAAATTCACGATCACCTAGACCGGTGTGCGCACGCACGCGACCATCTGGCGAGTCTAAATCAACAAACAGAATGACTGCTGTTTCGGCTTGCTGCAGCGCATTGATCGCTGCTAAGGATATTTCACGTTCAATCATCGTTTTTCTACAAAGTCTAAAGTTATGCTGCGGTATAGGCGCCCAACACCTTTGAACTGACGAATTTGCTTTGGGTCAGCCCAGCGGCACGTAATACGTAGCTGGTTTAAATCAGTGATGATGGTTTGATTGTCAGGGACAGGGTTTCTGATTTCGTTGGCCAGTTGCAACGTGCACTTTCCTGATGCGTTTGAATACGCATCGTCTGTTAGCTCGTGTACTTGCTCACCGAGTTTGAAACGCATTTGGCGTTTAGCTATTAAACTATTTGTAGGGCAATTTTTTACATTCAGCGCTAGCCCGTACTGGCCTATGCCGTCGGTTCGTAATGACGTTGGCCAATCCATTAAATGGCTATACGTTGTGTCTATCAGAGTCACGGCATTTTTATGGCCGCGTAATTTTTGCAAGAGACTTTTTACAGCTCTGGCATCATCAGGGTAAAGCACACCAAATTTGTATGTCACCTCCCAGCCTTCGCCGGGGTTTTCACTCACTTGCTGAGAATTGTTGATACTGCTGATATCCATTGATGAGTTGGACATAATATTGGCATCACAGTTAGACGGGAAAAACTCACCGCCAAAATCTGGAAAATCGAGTACTTCCATCTATGCAGCCCTTCCGCTTAGCATTTGTGCACGCATACCGTTATTCGAGAAATCCCGGCGCAACTCACCATCGAATTCCTTCAGGGCGTTATTCACTTGTTGGTTAATTTTGTCTTCCATGCCTGGCGTAGCGTTTGTCGCGTCGATATTAATCTGAGGATTAAAGTTATAAACGTTACCCGCTGCACTAGCGCCACCACTGGTGTTCTCAACGACTTGCTCGAAGTTTTCGCGCTGCTTGGGGTTCAATACCATTTCGTCTTTGCGTAATAGGTATGTGCCTTCATTTGAATTAGGTACACGGGCTAAGCCGTCGTGAGCTTGGCCTTGGTATTGAGCCCCCTTAAGCGTGGATACTAAGCTGGCACCTGTCGCTGCAGCTTGAGCCATCGCGGGAATGTTCGCAGGGAACGGCAATGCACTGGCGTTACTGATAGCCGTTGTAAGGTTTAATATGCCTTGAGCAATTGCAAACCCCTTTTGTACTGCATACATAGCTTTGTATGCAGTACTTTGTTCGCCGCCAAATGTTTTCGCTAACCCCGCCAAGCCGCTAAATATTTGCTGGCTGCTGGTTAGCATGATGTTCATGCGGGCGTTGTTGTAAGCCTGCAGATCAGTAAAATATTTCTGATTCGCAGATAAGCTGAGCTGGATGAATTCGTCTTCCTGCAATTTACCCTGAGCATAAGCGCCGGCTAACATTGCATGCTTTTGTTCAAGATGAGTTGCAATTAACTCTTCTTGAGACATCAAGCTTTCGCGTAGCTTTTCTAATTCATTGTCAGAAACAGGGGCGCCGGTCTCGCCAGTGCTTTCAGTGTCTTTATTTACACCGAACTGCCCTAGGTCAAATGACTCATCATTGGCTGCTGATTTTTTACGTGCTTCACCCAATGCCGTGGCAGCAGCTATTTGCGCTGTAAAACTACTTAGTGACGCTTGGCGCTCATCAAAAATATCTTGTAGGGTTGATTCACGCGCATTGCGCGAAATATCGACTTGTTGGTTAGCAGAGTCGAGATACCCTTTTACTAATGAATCTCGTGTTTGGCGAGCTACAGCCAGCTGATTGTCGCGCTCCTGTGCATAAGCGTTAGTTACGCCTTTAGCCACGGCATCCGCTTGAGATAGGGCGGCACTCACATCGAATGAATCACCATCAAACGGGTTGATAAGATCTAGTATTTCCTCACCGTAAATACCAAGTTCGTTAACTACAGCGGTTAATTCTGCACTGATAACGTTAGCAAAAGACTTTAAGTAGATTTTTGCGACATCAGGTAAGTAGGCTAACTGCGTACCGATAACCTGCCCGAAAGCAACCGCATGAGCGCTGCCCACATCAATTGCACTGGCTAGTTCAACGGTCAGTACTTTAATCATCGCGCGCACGTTGGCAGGATATTGCTTAAGCGAATTGAGCAACAAGTTTTTATAAGCGTTGTCGTATTCACCCATTAACGTGAACAAGCTTTCTAATTCAGGTGGTATGTGAGTAGCAACTGTATCAATAGCGGTTGTTACATCATCAGCCCAGCCTTCCCACTGCCCAGCAAGCGCATCTAGATACCCGCCAAGTTGACCGCTGGCGATGATATTTGTTAACTCATCAATTGCACCGGCAACGCCGCGCACACCCTCTTGCATCAGCTCACTAACACCAGCCTCAGCAATGGTGAATTTCAAGCCGTCCCAGCTATCACCAAGATTGCTAATTGCTCCGTCAAGCGTGGCGGCTTGACGTGCCATCGCGCCGCCAAATTGTGTTTCACCTAAACTTTGTAAAAAGCCTTCAATTGCTTGAGCATTATTTTCGACTTCGGTTTTCACCCCGCGAAAGGTAAACGCGATGGTGTCACCTTGGTTTTTGGCTTTAATACCAAATTCTTTTAGGCGCTCAAATTCTGCAACACTGGCATCTGCTACGGCTTCAATAAACTGATCTAAACTTTTGCCCATTGCACTGGCCGTATTCATGTAGCTGCGCAAGGCTTCTTGGCTTGGGTTTAAGCCTAGGTTGGTTAACTTAATAAAAGCGGTGGTTATTTCTTCTACAGAATAAGGTGTTGTTGATGCAATTCGCTGTATTTCACGAAAGACCTTATTTGCGTTCTCTGCGCTACCTGTGGCGGTCACAAGTGACGCATTGAGAATTTCAAAACGGCGAGTGGTATCAATCAGCCCTTTGATTAATGTTGTTGATATAAACGTTGTAATTAGAGCAGGGCCGAGTACTGAAAGCTTACTCAGTAGCTTACCGCCTGCTACCTCCATAGCGGTTATATTGCTACTGGATTTCTTGGCTTTGTTTCCTGCAACAGTAGTAGCATTACCAAACTCTACGACTTTCCCTTTCGCATTAGTCAGCTGGCCGACTAAGCCTGAGCCGTCAGCCTTTAGTTTTATACCTACTACAATATCGCTCATTGCGTTACTTTCTCTTTGATAGCTTGCTGTTGATAGCACTGCAATATTCAGCAAACATAATTTTCAGTTTCGAATACTGCTCAGCGCTAAATTCTCTTTCCGATAGTTCCGCATCGGCTTTAATTGACATCACATCGAGACGAGCACAGTAGTCACCAACCCAAATCAACATATTTGCCACTTCTAAAAACCACTCTACTGTGGGCCAGTTTTCCTCAAGCACCTCAAACGTATCGTCTGGTTTAAACCTGCTTAGGTGCTGCTGAATAACAACATCAGATGCGCCCATTTCTCGCATCTGAATGGTTAATTCCTCTATTTCTTCTTGCGGGATTTCCGGACCGAACGCCCAGAAGCGAGCGGCCCCTTCGAGTTTTTTGACGCAATACCTGCGGACGCTTCGTGATATGCATTGATAAAACCGAGACGTACAAATCCAGCACTTGCAAATAGGTGACGTTTGTTTTCGCTGTTGAATGGTAGGGGGGCGCCGTCCTCACCTTGAATGTCGTCCCCGAAACCAACCACTACTCGGTCAAGAAATTTCAGGTCGTCTTTCATTAGTGAGTTGTAATCATCCTGAGGAATAATTTCGAACTTAGCGGTACAAGTATGTTCTTGAACTTTGCCCCCATCGACGGGCATTGCCAATATGACAGGCCATGTCACAACGCGGGTTTTGGTTAACTGAAAAGCCATGGTATTACCTTTTTAGAATGGGGCCTTCCATGGCTGGTTAAGGGCGTAATCCGCACGCCCGCTTTGAGTGCCCTTCGGGCTAATTTATTGGGTAACTAGCTTTGAGTCGTTGCCGCGTATTTCGCGCAAACCAAGCTCCCACATTTTTTTACCTTTATATTCACCTGGTGCCACTGAGAGGATTTGCACGCCAGTTGAAACCTGCTTGAATATATTTGCGGTATCCTTGCCGTGAGTAAATTCGTACGGCAGTAATACATTAGAACCGGCAACTGCGAACGGGTCGAACGTGTCTAGCGTGGGCGCTTCAATGATCACTTTGCCTTCCGCTACCCAGTCATCAATGAAGATTTGCTTCAGTTCTGTGCCTTCGTCGTACTCAATGGTGTTGTTCTGGGCCATTTCGAACTCAACAGCGTTGAATAACTGTCCGTCCAGACTAAAACTGGTATTCGCTTGGCTGACATCCACAGGCATTTGGTATGCACTAAAGTCACCGGCGGGAATGGCCCCTGACACTGTGCCGCCATAAATGCCTGACATTTCAAAGTTCAGGTACGCCAACTCGCCAATTTTTGCTGATGTCGTGAGCGTTGCTTTGCCTGCAAGAAGGATGTGGTACATGCCTTCCCAGTGAAAATAACAACAGCCATCTAACTCGTCGGCTGCGTTAAGTACTCGGTTATGACTAACTTCTGTTGCAACATCTGTCACTGAATCGTAACCACCCATGGCAATGACTGGGGCAAACGCGACTGGGGTATTTACTGAGCCACTGCCGGTGATTTCGACACTGCCCGAAATTTTAATCATTTCGCCTGTGTGGATAATGGGCTGGCCACCGTTTTTACCATCGTCTAAGTCACGGCTGATGGTCTCTGTTATCCATGGCTCAATGGACAGGCCTTTGGTTTGGATGGCTGAAGGTGTCGCGCCATTTAAAATGTAGTCAGTGCCCTTTGTGTCCTCTGGGCGTTTTAAGGCCATCTGCAGGAAACGGCGTTTTGATTTATACCCTGGAGT
>Ga0207897_100218_pt1 | contig 23351 bp, 16 predicted proteins | sample LinPmetageLP42_FD_184054 | JGI IMG/M metagenome (GOLD analysis project Ga0207897, IMG submission 184054) | Marine viral communities from the Pacific Ocean - LP-42 (SPAdes) | ecosystem: Environmental > Aquatic > Marine > Oceanic | place: Pacific Ocean | collected 2010-08-27
TGGTACATTATTGGTCTTATCTTTCGGATCTTCCAAGTTCTCGTGAAGGCCATCGTAAACATGCATACCTTTTTTTATGTTTGCCATCATTATGCTGGCTTTTTCACGTGCTTCGGTTAGCGTAATTAAATGCGCTTCTTCTACCTCGTTTCTATACAGCTTTCCGTTGATGCGCTTATGCAATGTATAGCGCTTTGATTGCTTTCCTACACGTAGTGCAAAACCAGTTAGTACATCGTCCATGTAGATTTCAGTACCTTTAGCGGTATAGTCTACTGAATCGATAAATTTTTTTGTAAGTTTAACTTTCATAAATCACCCATGCAGTAGTACATAACCATAGTGTTAGTAGTCATCATACTTTAATTACTACAAGGGTCAAAGTATCAAGATAGTATCAAAAAATTAATTACACCAATGCATTCGCATAAAATTTAGACAATAAAAAACCCTTACAAGCCAATGACTGTAAGGGTTTGAATTTGGTGGGCCCAGTAGGACTTGAACCTACGACCAAAGGATTATGAGTCCTCTGCTCTAACCAACTGAGCTATGGGCCCTAACGTTAGACGCACAATGATACCTGATTTTTTTAATTTTTCAAGTAAAAGATAGGCAGTAATCAAGATATTTTTTATTGAGCAGTATTTTCGTATTACAGGTGACCACCAGCTATGGTTAGACTACGGCCTCCATCCACGGTGATAATCTCTCCTGTGACATAATTTGCCTGCACAAGATACAGTACGCTATGAGCAATCTCATCAGGTTGCCCTATTCGCCGCATAGGGATAGCATCGATGATACTTTGTTGTTGCTCATTATCAATAGCTTGGTCGCTAGTAGGGTCAGGCAAAATGTTGACTCCAGGTGCCACCCCATTGACCCGTACTTCTGGCGCCATCTCTATCGCTAGCGACTGTACCATCATTCGATGCGCAGCCTTTGCCATGTTATAGACAGTATAGTTGTTAAACGGTCTATCATGCGCGTGTATGTCCAATAAACTGATAATACAGCCTTGTTGCTGCTTTAGATAAGGCAGTAGGGCTTGGCTTAGTAATAAAGGGGCCTTGGCATTGGTCAAAAGCAACTCATCCCACTGTGCATGATTGATACTACCGAGTGGGCTAGGATAAAACCGCGAAGCATTATGCACCAGTACATCAAGCTGTCCAAACGCCTCTACGATATTTTTAACAAAGCTGTCTAAAGCCATCCCATCGTTGACTATCGTTAAATCAGCAACGATAACTTTTGCACTATTAGCACGGATGTTGTTCAGATAGTCAGCCAAGTCATTAGCGTCTTGTTCACTACGATGACAATGAATAATGACGCGGTAACCTTGCCTATGAGCCGCTTTAACAATAGCCGCCCCAATGCGCCTAGCACTACCTGTGACAAGCATCACTGGCGCTTGGTTATTTATATTTTCTGCTTGGTAGGCATTAAGTTCTTGGTCCATAGCAATACTACTTTTTTCTCTAGTGCGCTTGTCTATATCATTGTTGCGCTTGCAAGTGTTCAATCCTGCTTTGGCGTAAGGCTGTACCAATAGCGGGGCCTTTAAGGTCTGGCGCAATGTCAGTCATGCTGACAGCGTGAAAGCTATTTAGTGTTAGCATCATTTGGCGATGCTGTGTTGCTAGCTGTAACACATGACTGCACACTAGCAGTTGAGAGAGCTTATCAGGCTCCTTATGCGCACCGCAGGCTTGGATTAGGTCGATTTTTTCAGCCGAATTTAGACTTTTTATTGTGCTTAGTTTTTCAGCTTGCTGAGCGAATAAAGTCGCGAACTGAGTATGTGCTTTTGGGACTTTGGCTTTATTACCGATAGCGTTAATATTTTTTATGGCGGTTGATACGGTAGAGGTAGACTCAGAGTTTTCGCTATTAAATAATGATGAAGACAGGCTAGTCATTAGTAGCGCCCAACGCTGTGATAAATTTAAATGCATCTGTCCTGCAAAGTATAACGCTGTCTGCACTGCTTCTCTTATTTGGACATTGTCCCAAGCGTGATGCAAAGGCGCGAAATACTCTGTGAGTGCACCAATTTCAAACAGTTTTTGCCAATAGACTTGCGGTGATAGCTGCATAGTCGCACGGCTCGATTCTTGCCAAATACGTTCGGCGCTCAAGTGAGCCAGCTCTCCTGTATCAACCAATTGACGCATCAGCGTTAAAGTGTCATCCGCGATGGCAAATCCCAAATCGTAGTAACGGCTATAGAAGCGCACCGTTCGAAGTACACGTAATGGGTCTTCACTAAAAGCACTGGACACATGACGCAATGTCTTACTTTTTAAGTCTTGCAGTCCGCCATAGTAGTCGATGACTTGTCCATTAATCGGGGTATCATCGGTTAAGCTGGTAACTTCGATTGCCATCGCGTTGATGGTTAAATCACGACGGCGCAAATCATCCTCTAGACTAATATCAGGGCTGGCATGTACGCTAAAACCTTTGTAGCCTGAGCCTTGCTTGCGCTCTGTACGTGCCAACGCATACTCTTCATGACTGGTCGGATGCAAAAACACAGGAAAGTCAGCGCCCACTTGTTGAAACCCAGTATCAATCATCTCTGTAACAGTAGCGCCAACGACGACAAAGTCCTTGTCCTTGATAGGACGCTTAAGCAGTCGATCGCGTACAGCGCCGCCCACAAGGTAAATTTGCATAAAAGCCTCTTATTATTATTGAGCTTTATATTGCTAGCCCAATTTCTATAAATCAAAAAAACAGCCAATGCTTTATAAGTTGCATTGACTGGTTTTAGTATAGCAGAAGGGCTCTGTCAATGGATGACAGAGCCCTTCTTAATATGGTCAATCCTCTATAAATTGGGTAGGGTGTCAGCCTCGCTCAGTCTACTATTTGTAGTACTTTCACTCGGCTTCCTTGCATCCAAATTAACTTGAACCGACTACAGTGCATTCATACTGGGTATGATATATGACTATTTTTCGTTTTCTAGGTCTTGCGCTTCAGTGACGGTCAATGCAGTCATATTGACGATACCACGTGCTGTCGCTGATGGCGTCAAAATGTGTACCGGCTTATTAGTACCTAATAGGATAGGGCCAATAGAAGCACTGCCAGTCGCTGTTTTAAGCAGGTTGAAAGCGATGTTTGAGGCATCAAGGGTTGGCAAGATAAGCAGGTTCGCTGCACCTTTCAATGGGCTTGATGGCATATCGTTTAGACGAATATTTTCGTTAAGCGCGGCATCACCTTGCATTTCGCCTTCAAACTCAAAGTCGACGTTCATATTGGTCAATAGCTCATGAACCTTACGCATTTTGACAGCGCTGGCACGATCTGAAGCACCAAAATTAGAATGAGACACTAGCGCGACGCGTGGCGTGATACCAAAGCGACGTAACTGATCCGTTGCCAGGACAGTCATTTCAGCCAATTGTTCAGCCGTTGGGTCTTCATGGACATAGGTATCGGCGATAAAGATATTACGATCTTGCATGAGTACCGCATTCATTGCATAGAAGTCGTTCATACCTTGTTTTTTGCCAATGACGCTTTCAACGTATTTTAGATGCAATTGGTAATGGCCAAAGGTACCACATACCATGCCATCTGCTGCACCGTTTTCGACCAGCAAAGAACCAATCAAAGTCGTCTTACGGCGAACATCACGACGCGCAAGCTCAATGCTTACACCGCGGCGTTTGTTCTTCTCGTAGTAGCCCTGCCAGTAGTCTTTGTAGCGAGGATCGTCATCAACGTTGACGATGGTAATATTCTCACCAGCTTTTAGACGTAGGCCGAGCTTTTTGATATTGGCTTCGATAACTGAAGGGCGACCAACCAAGATAGGTTGTGCTAGCTTCTCATCAACGACGACTTGCACAGCAAGCAAGATGTTGTTGTCTTCACCTTCACAGTACACAATACGTTTTGGATCGGCTTTAGCACGAGCAAAGATTGGCTTCATCACAAACGCTGAGTTATAAACAAACTCAGACAGACGCTGACGATAGGCTTGCATGTCATCGATCGGTAGCGTGGCAACGCCTGAATCCATCGCTGCTTTGGCAACAGCAGATGCGATCTCAATGATTAGGTTTGGTTCTAGAGGGCCTGGGATTAAGTAGTCACGACCAAAGCTCTGCATCTTTTCGATGTTTCTAGCGCTGGTAGTTGGAGTGGCTTCGACGTGTGCCATCGCAGCGATTGCTTTTACGCAAGCGACTTTCATCTCTTCATTAACAGTGGTTGCACCAACATCCAATGCACCGCGGAAGATATATGGGAAGCATAGCGCGTTGTTTACTTGGTTTGGATAATCTGAACGACCGGTTGCCATGATGACGTCTGGACGTACCGCATGTGCCAATTCTGGCATGATTTCAGGTGTTGGATTGGCAAGTGCAAAGACGATAGGGTCTTTTGCCATACGGCGAACCATATCTTCTGATAGTGTACCTGGCATTGATAGGCCTAGGAACATATCGACATCGTCCATAACTTCTTCGATAGAAGTAGCCGTGATATCACGAGCATAACGCTGTTTGGTTTCATCAAGATTTTCACGGCTAGTACTGATGATACCGCGTGAGTCTGAAACAATGATGTTGTTCTTATTAACGCCAAGCGCGCAAATGATATCTAGGCAAGAAATGGCTGCTGCGCCTGCGCCTGAACAAACAATTTTAATCTCTTCGATTTTTTTGCCAGTAATCAACAAAGCATTTAGCATGGCTGCGGCAACGATGATTGACGTCCCATGTTGGTCATCATGGAACACAGGAATGTTCATGCGCTCACGTAGTACGCGCTCAATTTTGAAACATTCTGGTGCTTTGATGTCTTCTAGGTTGATACCACCAAAAGTAGGCTCAAGGGAGGCAACCGCTTCGATGAATTTGTCTGGATCATTTTGAGCAATTTCAATATCAAAAACGTCGATACCTGCGAACTTCTTAAATAGAACGCCTTTACCTTCCATGACTGGCTTCGATGCCAATGGACCGATATTACCCAGACCAAGTACAGCAGTACCGTTAGTGATAACACCAACGAGGTTGTTACGTGCCGTGTATTTAGACGCAAGTTTTGGATCTCTTTGGATCTCAAGACAAGGTACAGCAACACCTGGAGAGTAGGCGAGTGCTAAATCACGTTGGTTGGCTAGCTGCTTAGTAGGGGTTACCGAAATTTTACCTGGGCGTGGAAACTCATGGTAATGTAAGGCAGCTTGTTCAAACTGTTCTTTTTCTGTACTGAGGTTATCCGTATTCGAAGTGGTATCGTCATTCATAATAATTGCCATGGTTGGAATAAATTGGAATAAATTAAATGGTGATAAAAAACAACGTCTAACCCTCCAAAGATCATTGAATGATAATAATTGAAAGGGATAAAGACGTTAAACGACTCACGACCATCAGAATCATGGTCGACGATCAAAGATCAGGTCAAAAAAGCAAACCAGCTAAAATATTCATTCTAGCATTATTGCCAATTCACTGCCTAGTCAACAACGGTGAATTGTGCGAATAATATAATAAAATGATATTCGTTATTTATCTCGTTGATAATGCCAAAAAATGCAGTTGGATATCAACCTTAATTTCATAATATTTCAAAATATTACAGAATTGAAAAGTGTTAAAGCGGGCAACTACTAAGATGAGCAGCTAATAGGCATCTGCGGTGTATCCGGTGCAGGCGCATTAGTATCTAGATCATTAGCGATATCTTGCACGCTGTAAGGATTGTCTAATAAGCGAAACACCCGATCAACTTCTTCAAACTGACCTTGCTCTGCGGCAGTAATCGCACGCTGCGCCATGCTATTACGAAGGACATAGACAGGATTAGTTGTCTGCATACCGTTAACTACCTGCTCAAGTGACAGCTGCTCGATCTGTGCCAGATAACGTGTTGACCAGTCTTGCCATACTTGCTGCGCATCACCGCTTAATTCGGTGGTCATGGTAACCAGTAGCTTTTGCTCATAAGGATGATCTGCTGGTGCGACCAAACCGAGTAGGGCGCGGAAACTATTGGTATAGTCGAGCAAATTGTCTTCTAATAGTGTCAACCATTCAAAGGCCAAGCTGAGGTTTTCTCTTTGATGCGGTAGGCCAAGCTTACGGCATAGCCCTTGCTGATAGTGCTGCATAAAGGTGGCTTCATAAGGGGCTAAGCAATCAGCGAGCACCTCACGAGTCACGCCTTGGATGCGCATAAAGTGCGGCAGCCAGACATTTAAATTCCAATGACCGATAGCGGGCTGATTTTGGTAAGTATAACGGCCAGTGTGATCAGAATGATTATTGATCCATGCAGGGTTGAATCGCTCCATAAAACCAAAAGGGCCAAAGTCCAGCGTGCTACCCGTGATAGAGAGATTGTCTGTATTCATCACACCATGTGCAAAACCAATCAATTGCCAGTCCGCAATCATCCGAGCTGTGCGCTCAACGACTGCTGTCAAAAATGCCGCTACAGGTGCGTCGCTATCACGGTACTCTGGATAATAAGTATCAATCATATAATCAGTAAATGTATCGAGCAGGTCAGGTGCAAAGCTTGCAATCCATTCAACATGACCAAGGCGGATATGGCTGTCAGCGACACGCATCAATGCCGCACCTGTTTCGATGCGCTCACGGCGCACCCGTGTATCAGAGACCACAAAACCTAAGGCATTAGACGATGGTATGCCAAGCTTTGTGAGTGCATGACCACAGAGATACTCTCGAATGGTACTGCGCAGCACCGCGCGTCCATCACCCATGCGTGAGTAAGGTGTGAGACCAACTCCTTTGAGGTGCAAGTCTTGTGGTTGATCATCATTATCAAGTACTTGTGCCATGAGTAATCCGCGCCCATCGCCCAACTGTCCTGCCCATTGTCCAAACTGATGACCTGCATACGCCATGGCTAATGGTTTAAAACTCGCTGGCACGTATTGGCCACTTACGATCTCAACCCAGTTGGTCATCAACTCTTTATCTTCTATCCAGCCAAGCTGCTGTGCCACTTGGTCGTTGAAGTGACCGACACGAGGATTGTCTAGTGGCGTCGGTGGCTGCTCATGATAAAGGCGCGTGTCTAGGTTGACGTAAGTGTTTTGATAACGCATACAGGCCGTTTCCATTAAAATATAAAAGTGAGAATGTCACTATAGCATAGCTCTCATATGGCATCGTTGCACTCTGTCCGTCTCTTGTAATATCTAACCAAAAAATAAATTCCTCGGTCTTTAATTAACTGAATATGATGGATGAGATGGTTATTATTTCTGGATTAGAGAAAGCAATGGTTCAGCCAAGGTATTTGACCATTTATTATGATAATAAAATCATTAGAAGTAGCCGTAGTGACATAAGCGATAAATTAGAAGCAAAAAAATCCCCCTATCTAGGACGGATAGGGGGATGGAGAAGCTTCAAAATTATAAAATAAATCAGAGGTTAATTAAGCCGCTTTTTCGTTCGCGCCAATAGAGCGGAAAGCAGTTTTTAGATTGCTGTTATGCTCAAGGATTTTCTGTTCAATTTTCGCATAATCATGCTTTAGCTTATCATCAACTTCACGTAAGCGATCAGCACATTCTATTTTTTTCATTTCAATAGTTTGAGCTTTCAGTGATTGCCATTCTTCGACAGTTTGTTTAAATGCATCGTATTCAAACTTAATGCGGTCTTGGAAGCTCTTCATCGCATGAGGAAGATCAAGCCCAGTGCTTGTGGCTGTATCGATCTGCTGTTGTGCTGCTTTGAACTGCATTTGCACTTCCGCATGCTTAATAGTCGTATCATCAACAGTACGCAAATCCGTCGTTAAACCGATTTTTGATAAACCAGCAATCAACCATTTTGTTGGATCATATTGCCACCATTTCACGCCATTACGATAGTCGTACTGGAAGAAGTGATGATAGTTATGATAACCCTCACCCCACGTAAAGATAGCCAAGAAGAAGTTATCACGAGCACTGTTGGTATCCGTATAAGGACGTGTACCAAACATGTGGCAGAACGAGTTGATAAAGAAGGTGAAGTGATGAGTTAATACCAAACGTAGTAGGCCTGCGATAACCAACGTACCCCAAACATCACCAAGCAACCAACCGATAGCGGCAACCATACCGACGTTCATGGCAACTACCCATAGACCGTAGTATTTATGCTGAATCTGTAAGACTCTATCTTTAGTCAAATCAGGAATGTTTTTGTAGTCGAACTTGCCGCTAGGGTAGTTACGTAGCATCCAGCCAATATGACTGAACCAGAATCCACGCTGTGCTGAATACGGATCATCCAAACGATCATCTACATGACGATGGTGAGTACGGTGACCAGAAACCCAATCAAACGCAGAACCCTGTACCGCTAAGGTAGAACCAAGCAATAAAAAGTTTCTAACAATTGGATGCGCTTTATAAGCACGATGCGCCATTAGACGATGGTAGCCTGCAGTAATACTGATACCAGTCCATACCATAAAGGCACCAAATACACCCCAAACAGGTGCGCTCACTTGATGAGTGAACAAGTACCATGGCGTAATGATAGCAGCAGCAATCGGCGTCGCTACCAAAATAGTCGCCGGAATCCAATTGATCGGTGCTTTGGTAAATTCAAACTCGCGCATATCAATGCTTTGCTCTTGCGCAGAAAGATCCGCTTGCTCAGAAGCTTTAGCATAATTGCGTTTTGCAACAGGCTGCTCATCAAGCGCCATTTGCGCTTTTTTCTCATCAAAACGAGTTTTAAAACGCGTTACTTGAGTGCTGGCGGTCTTTACAAGCGTGTCACCAGATTTGATAGCGAAACGTAAGCCTTTAAGCGGTAAGCCAAGTGCTTTTTTTGCAATCATATAATATCCCTAACGGTATTAATTTAAGCCACCATAGTACCTTAAAAAGCGTGTAAAGTGAACACTTATACACTATAAAAATATTGCTAAATAACAATAACTTGTATGGATTATAGAATGTATTGGTCAAAAATACGAGTGACTTATCAGACATGAATGAGAAGTGTAACAAGGAGGGTAGATATGTAGGAAAGAATGCGTTTATCGAAAAAATGATTAAATATCAAAAAAGTACAGATAACTCGGTTAAGGCAACAGCAAATGACTTGGAAAATCCGTAATGATGACATCGGTCTCCCATTTTATGAGCTGCTCAATGGTAGGAATATCATTAACCGTCCAAGCACTTACGGGCAATCCATAACGGTGGCTATGCTTGATGACGGCTTGGGTCAAAAGCGGATAATGAATGCCCAGTTGAATACAGCCGAGTTGCAATGCGGTATTGGTCGCGCTTGCCAATGCTTCTGGCGTACGAATAAGCAAGCCGCGAGGCATATGAGATAATAGTTTGTGACGTTGTAAACGGTTGTGTAACTCGACATCGAAGCTCGTCAATACAACTGGTAAGCTGGCAAGAGGTGTATCAATAAATGCCTGCCGAAGCGCTGCAATCAATACTGCATAATTGGTACGGCTATGCGTTTTAATTTCAAGCTCAATAACGTTAAATCCACTAAGTGCAGGTACTATGCTTGCGAGTGTCATAATAGGTTGGCCAAACTGCAACTGGCATTGAATCTCTGTGAGCTTTAACTGGTCAATACGTGATTGCCGACCGCACATACGCTCTAGATCGTCATCATGGAATACGATTAAGTGACCATCAGCGTTTAGTTGTATATCAAATTCTACGCCTGCTAAGCCTTTTGACTTAAGATTTTGAGAGTATTGAAAGCCTGAAAAGGTATTTTCTAACGCCTCACCGCGTGCGCCTCGATGACCTAACAACAACGTATCTCTAAAATTTATCATATGCACCAATTATCGATGGTTTTTATGCCCAATCATATAGCGTCATATCAATGACGTCTAACAAAAACTGCAATGTAATCCGTACTTTTTTAAATATGAATTTTTAGGGACCAAATCTGCGAATGTTTGTTATGTTTTTGCAACCAAACGCAGGTTTTTTCCACATTGAGGGGCACTATTTGTATATCCATGGGCTACACTAATGACCATTTGATTTAAACACCGTATAATGATGTGGTTTTCATATCTGTAGCAGCTAGCGTTGCGATTTGAATGTTGAACACTGTCAGTCAGTGGCGGTATGAACCTGTAAATTGGGAGTAGAGTTAGTATGAGCGTAGCAAATATAAGTTTGAGCAAGTGGCATAAAGTTGCTGGGATTGGATTGGTATGTGGTTTGGCGCTTGCAGGCTGTGATCGCTCAGATAAAGAAGACACTACTGAGCAGGCAGAGCTAACAGAACAAGAGACGGTCGATGCTGAAAATAGCGTTGCGCCTGCGATCAGCTGTGATGATCCAATGGTGCAAGATCGCCTTAAGTCAGCTCTGAAAAATACGCTCAATCAACAAGCACAGTCATTGGCTGCCAATTATGCAAATGATGCTGAAATCAGTTTAGCAAATGGTGTGGTTAGCGAAAAAACCAATGGCGTTGTCATTGATGTCCAAAACGCTGCCATCTTGCAACAAGCCAATGAAAACGGTATGACCACTTGCCAAGCAAGTGTCAGCATGACGCTACCAAGTGAAGACTTGTATCAAGCCAGTCAGGTACAAGCGGCCAATAATCAGCCAAGTCTACAATCGCGTTTAGCGCAAGACAATATCCGTATCAATAACAATATGCTCGTTGATGACGCTTTCACTTACATCGTCGGTACTCAAGGCGGTCAAGTGCGTACGCGTATTGCAGGTCAGCCTGCTTTGATTACTGTTGTTGCAGATGTGATGGCAGGTTCTGTCTTTAAAACTGCAATGGATGAGCAACGTGCCCAACGTGCTGCTGAGCGCCGTGCAACACAGAACAACGATACGACTCAAACAGCCCCAATCCGTCAGCCACGAACTGTAACGCCAGTTGAGCCAATTCGCCCAACTGAACCAACGCCGCCGCCAACCATCAATAAGCCTGCTGAAAGTCAGAGCAGTTCGACTGCAAACACTCAAGCTGCTGCTGCCGAGCCTAGTAAGCCCGCCACGCCAAAAGCCGTACCTAAAGATGAAACCATCGATATGGTTATCATTGAAGACAACAGCGCGACTTATTAATTTGTCATTGTAATAAGAGGTAGTGATTTCCAGTAGAGCGAATTGCTATTGCTGAATAATAAAAAACCCCGCAACAATCGTGTTGCGGGGTTTTTGGGGTTTAAGTATTTATTGTCAGATACTTAGTTTGTATTCTTGACTGTCAGTGAACGTTTTCAATGCTTGACTGTCCCACAATACCTCAGAGACCTTTTCTGGGTCTGTACAAAAGCGTGCAGCGACAAATAACCAATCAGATAAGCGATTGATAAAGGTGACGGCAGTACTGCGAATCGCTTGTGGACGCTGCTGCTGCAATATCACAGCTTGACGTTCAGCGCGGCGACATACGCTACGCGCCACGTGTAATTGACTGACCAATATAGAACCTGTCGGCAAAATAAAGTCTTTTAGCGGTGGCAATGTGGCATTCATCATATCTATTTGCTGCTCTAACCATTCAATATGAGTGGCATTAACCCCTTCATACTCTGGCATAGCAAGCTCGCCGCCTATATTGAATAACAGGTGCTGAATGATGACCAAGGCTTCAGAGAACTCTTTCTCTATAGATTGCCCTTTATTGTGCTTTAGTTGCGCACGTACCAAGCCGATATGTGAGTTGAGCTCGTCGATGTCACCCATGACGCTAAATAGATCGTCCGCTTTACTAAGGCGGCTGCCATCAGCCATACCAGTGCTGCCGTCATCTCCAGTACGTGTGTATATTTTGCTTAAGCGATTGCCCATCTTTACATCCTTAACGGTTTTTATGATTGAATAGCGTTAGTTGCACGCTCATTGTAGTATTTTACGCCTGTTTTCGCTAAGATAATGGGTTACGTTTTATATCACGACGTTTTTTGGTCTGAATTTTTATTTTTTTGATTTATAGTCATGGTCGTTGGTATGGCTTATTCATACACGGCGGCTGAGATTTCACATTTCTTTATTTTATTTACGTTACAAGGCTTTTTTACTATGAGCACACCACTTGCAGATGCGATGTCCCAACTTGCCATTTACGATTCATTGACTGGCAGCAAACGTCAGTTTGTACCACTCAAAGCAGGGCAGGTTGGTATGTATGTGTGCGGCATGACCGTTTATGACTATTGTCACATTGGTCATGCGCGAGTGATGGTCGGTTTTGATATGGCCGTTCGTTGGTTGGCGCGCTTGGGTTATGACGTGAATTACGTACGTAATATCACTGATATCGATGATAAAATCATTGCTCGTGCCGCTGAAAACGGTGAAGAGATTGGTACACTGACGCAGCGCTTTATTGAAGCGATGCATGAAGACGCGACTGCTCTTGGTTGTGAGATGCCAAATGCTGAGCCACGTGCGACCGATCATATCGATGATATGCAGGATATGATTGAGACGTTAGTCACTGGTAACTACGCGTATGCAGGCGACAACGGTGATGTCTACTATGCTGTTGATAGCTTTGAAGGTTATGGCAAATTATCAAAGCGCAATCTAGACGATATGCAGGCAGGTTCGCGAGTCGAAGTTGAGAATGATAAACGTAATCCATTTGACTTTGTACTATGGAAAGCGGCAAAACCTGACGAGCCGCAGTGGGCATCACCATGGGGTCAAGGGCGTCCAGGTTGGCATATTGAATGTTCAGCGATGTCGACTAAGTGCTTAGGTAGCACTTTTGATATTCATGGCGGTGGTCATGACTTACAGTTCCCGCATCATGAAAACGAAATCGCGCAGTCTGAGGCAGCGACTGGTTGTGAGTATGCACGCAACTGGATGCATGTTGGTTTTATCAATGTCGATGGCGAAAAAATGTCTAAATCACTGGGCAACTTTTTTACCATTCGTGATGTCATGGCAAAGTACTTACCTGAGACGGTGCGCTTTTTCTTATTATCGAGCCATTATCGCAGCCAAGTTAACTTCTCTGATAGCGCCTTAGATGAAGCGCATAATAGCCTAAGCAGATTATATAATGCACTAAAGTTGGCTGAACAACAAAAAGGACAGTCAGTCGTAATCAACGAAGACTTAGTGGCTGAAGCTTACAATAGCGCGGTTGGACAAGACTTCATCAAGGCGATGAATGACGACTTCAATAGCTCGACAGCTATCAGCGTTTTATTCGGATTGGCTCGCGATATTAATAAAGCCATTAAAGCGGAAGACGTTGATACCGCATGGCAATTAGCCCAGCAACTAAAAGCATTGGCTCAGGTATTAAATATTTTACAGCAGCCAGTGCAGCAGTTTTTGCAAGCAGTAGTCGGTGATCAGGCAGAAGATGGTCTAACGGATGCGGTTATTGATAATTTAATTATCGAACGTGCAGAGTCTAAAGCCAACAAAAACTTTGCTCGTGCTGATGAGATACGTGAGCAACTAAAAGAGGCGGGTATTGAGCTCGAAGATAGCCGTGCTGGCACCACATGGCGCCGCGCTTAGAACAACTCTTGCCGTTTAGAGGGTAAATAGCTACAAATCTCGTAATAAATTAAGTCAGCTTTAGGCTGGCTTTTTTTTGCTTACTGAATTAGGTTAAAGCAGCAACGATATTTTTTATACTTTCCTTTTGTAGACTGATGGCTTTGAAAACATGAATACTCTTAAAGACAACCCTATGGACAATCATTGTGCTGTTTTGCACTCAGATGATAATCATCAAGTAGATGTAGAGAAAAGCCGTTTTCAAAGTCATGTGCTGCAAGTATTGTTGGGCTTTTTGATTGTCGCTATAAATGTCATCTATTCACCCGCTTATGCAGCAAATAGTGAAAATGAACAGAGCACGAGCGAGCCGGAAAAACAAACACCTAGTAAGCCTGATAGTTTTTCTGAATATGCCGCTCAGCAAGTCAATGCGCTTAAAGATGAAAGTGTCAGTATTTCTGGTATTACTGAAGAGATATTCGACCCTACTGAGCGTAACGCAGTGGAGCAGGCAGGCAGACTACAAGGTGATACGGCACTGACCGGAGAATATAGTGAGGGCTACTATATACTCGATAAACTAAATGCAGGGTTGCCGCCGTTATCTGAGCCACCTAACTTGGAGACGCCGCTTGCAGCCTTAGAGTTTTTTCAATCAGCATTAATGAAACAGCAGTATGATTTGGCCGCTTACGCGCTAAACATGAATTTGATTGATGAGAAAAGCCAACGTAGCCGTGCGCTTGATCTCACAAAACGATTGGATTTCTTATTATCTGAAAAAGAGCTCTATGTATTCGACGATATGCCAGATCGCCCCGATGGCTTAATTGAACCACCGCTTGGTAATAATAGCAGTGTCATGGGTATTGCTAGACGCTCTATTCAGCTTGGCTATGTTGATTATCGCGAGCGCCGTGTTCCTATTTATTTGCAGCGAGTGCGGGTAGGGGATGAAGCCCCTGTTTGGGTTTTTTCGGCGCAGACAGTAGGCAATATTGATAATCTCTATGAGCAGTATCATCCAGCCGAGTTCGAGCGTTATTTGCCTACTTGGTTAAAGCTAAAGTTTTTTGGAATTGCGTTATGGGAATTCTCAGCGCTCATATTGTTCTTTTTATTAACCATGGGTATGGGTTGGCTACTGAGTAAAGGTACTGCAAAAATCATCAATCATTATATCGATGAAGAAAAATACAGCATGTATGTTGGCAGTACCAACGGCGTCGCAGATTTGGTTAGCAAGCTAACAGTACCATTAACCTTTACCATCAGTTTTTCACTGGTTTTTACCTTGGTTTCTGGTGGTTTTCCTTATTTAGATGCAGTCGCCTCATCCACTCGTCCACTTATTTGGATTGGTCTGGTATTTAGTACCATGTGGTTGGGTATTCGTATCATTAACTTTTTTGCCAATCGCTATCAAGACATGCAGATTGAAAATCTAGCTGCAGAGCATTTCGATAAAGAACGTCGCCGCCGTACTTATGTATCGATATTTCGCCGTGTGTTTATTTTCGCGATGATTTTGGGAAGTTTCTGGATAGGTCTTAGTGAATTTGCAAATATGGAAGGCCTTGGCAAGACGTTACTGACTTCAGCGGGTATTGCAGGTGTGGTTATCGGTATTGCGGCACAGCCGATATTGGGGAATATCATCGCTGGTGTGCAGGTAGCAGTGACGCAGCCAGTACGGATTGGCGATAGTGTGATAATGGATGGTAATTTTAGTACGGTTGAAGACCTGCGTTACACGTATGCCGTGTTAAAGACATGGGATGAGCGTCGCTTGATCGTGCCGATGCGTGAGCTAATCACTGAACGAGTGGAAAACTGGTCGCATACAGAAGTTCATCAGACCTGTCCTGTGTTTTTATATATCGATTATGGCGCAGATATCGACGCTATCCGAGAGGCATTTATATCGATGGTCAAGGACAATAAGCTTTGGGATAATAAAACGGAACCCGAAATGTATGTGGTTGATGTGACCGAAAATACCATTCAACTGCGCGGCGCTGTTTCATCAGTAGGGCCTATAGAAGCATGGACGCTGGCCTGTGAGATACGGGAGCAAATGCTTGGTTATTTGCACGCACAGCAGAACAAGTATCTACCTACAGAGCGTTTTACGTTAACAAAAGGCGATTAGAGATTGGGAATAGCGATGAGCTTTGCGAACTTGATTAGCTTTAAAAGCGAGCTATTAATGGTTTAAGACATGACTGACATCGATGAAGACGCACTTGTGTAAAATAATCTGACAAATATAGTGTGTCAGTGAGGTGCTTATTTGTTATAATGTGGCGTTATTTTTATAGGATAACTGAGTGGTTAGCCATGAGTCGGCACTGTGTATGCAGCTGCAATGATTGATACGCTTAACCCTGAGCTCCTACCCATCAAAATAACCACCACTAGGGGTCTGTATGTTGCGAATTGTCGATGAAGCCTTAACCTTTGATGACGTTTTATTATTACCAGCCTATTCTGAAGTTCTGCCAAAAACTGCTGATCTGTCTACTCGTTTGACCAAAAACATCACACTTAATCTTCCGCTAATCTCTGCGGCGATGGATACTGTGACTGAGTCTGAAATGGCTATCACTATGGCACAGCTTGGTGGCATGGGTATTTTGCATAAGAGCATGGACATCGAGAAGCAGGCCACACAAGTACGCCGTGTCAAAAAATTTGAAGCGGGTACCGTTGTTGATCCTATCACTGTACATCCAGAGATGACCATTGGTGAATTGCTACGTTTGACCCAAGATAACAATATCTCAGGTGTACCTGTAGTCGAAAAAGGCACAGATAACGTTGTAGGTATTGTTACCCATAGAGATTGGCGTTTTGAGACCAATTTGTCATTGCCAGTTAGCCAGATCATGACGCCTAAAGAGCAGCTAGTAACTGTACATGAAGGTGAAAGCAACGAGAATATCAAAAGACTGTTGCATGAGCACCGCATCGAAAAAGTCATCGTTATTGATGATAATTTCCGCCTGCGTGGTTTGATTACTGTTAATGATTTTGCCAAAGCTGAAAACAATCCAAATGCATGTAAAGACGAACAAGGTCGCCTACGTGTTGGCGCAGCTGTTGGTACAGGTGCAGACACGCAAGCACGCGTTGAAGCATTAATCGCTGCTGACGTTGACGTTATCGTCGTTGATACTGCGCACGGTCACTCAAAAGGCGTGATCGATAAAGTCTCTTGGATCAAGAAAAACTACCCGCATGTACAAGTAATCGGTGGCAACATCGCAACAGGTGAAGCTGCAATCGCTTTACGTGACGCAGGTGCTGATGCAGTAAAAGTAGGTATCGGTCCTGGTTCTATCTGTACCACGCGTATTATCGCAGGTATCGGTGTGCCACAAATATCAGCCATTGATAACGTTGCCAGTGCTTTAAAAGACAGCATTCCATTGATTGCTGACGGTGGTATCCGCTACTCAGGCGATATGGCAAAAGCAATCGCTGCAGGTGCATCATGCATCATGGTTGGTTCACTCATGGCTGGTACTGAAGAAGCACCAGGTGAAGTTGAGCTGTTCCAAGGTCGCTACTATAAAGCGTATCGCGGTATGGGTAGTTTGGGTGCAATGTCAGGATCAAACGGTTCTTCAGATCGCTACTTCCAAGATGCAAAAGACGGCGTAGAGAAGCTAGTGCCAGAAGGTATTGAAGGCCGTGTTCCTTATAAAGGACCAGTTGCGGGTATCGTTAACCAGTTGGTTGGTGGCCTACGTTCATCAATGGGTTATACGGGTTCTGCCACGATTGAAGATATGCGTACCAATCCGCAGTTTATCAAAGTAACCTCAGCGGGTATGAAAGAGTCGCATGTGCATGATGTGCAAATCACTAAAGAAGCACCGAACTATCGAGTAAACTAGATCGTTCCGTAAAATGCTTCTCTTTTATAGTTTTAAATCGTATTGATGTTAGCTGAGACGTAAGGCTGCAGCGAGCTTAAGATACAAACAGCCAACAATGCTCTGTTATTGTTGGCTATTTTTTTGTAAAATACAGAAACAGATTATTACAACAATAGTATTGCCTGCGTATACGTTTGGCCTTTTATTTTTTGACTTGAGGAACACATAATGAGCTATTTTGGCACTGATGGAATTCGCGGAAAATTTGGTGAATTACCAATTACACCAGACTTTATTTTAAAACTAGGCTATGTCACTGGGCTTGTTCTCATAGAAAAAAATGAAAATCCTACGCGTAAGCCAAGTGTGGTAATTGGTAAAGATACGCGCCTGTCAGGCTATGTGATAGAGGGGGCATTACAAGCAGGTTTTAATGCGGCTGGTGTTGATGTTTATATGCTTGGTCCATTGCCAACCCCAGCGATTGCACATTTAACCCGTAGTTTTAATGCAGATGCTGGCGTAGTTATCTCAGCCTCGCACAACCCTTATTATGATAATGGTATTAAGTTTTTCTCAGGTGATGGCAAAAAACTTACTGATGAGATGCAAACTGCAATCAATGATAAATTGACGGCAATTATGAACGACGTTGGTAATGACGTTGCTATGATGCCTATTCTTGATCCTGCAAATTTAGGTAAGAACAATCGTATTGATGATGCTAAAGGTCGCTATATTGAATTTTGCAAAGGCAGCTTCCCTTATCAATATGATCTCAGTCATCTGACGGTAGTAGTAGATTGTGCCAATGGCGCAGGCTATAGCGTAGCACCTAGAGTCATGCGCGAGTTGGGGGCCAACGTGATTGCCATCAATAATACGCCAGACGGTATCAATATCAATGCTGAATGTGGTTCTACCCATCCTGAAAGCTTACAAAAGGCTGTGCTTGATCATGAAGCAGATGTTGGTATTGCACTAGACGGTGATGGCGACCGTATCGTAATGGTTGATGAGACTGGCAAGCTGATCGATGGTGATGGTATCTTATATGTGCTTGCTACCCAAGGTAAAACCAAAGCTGAAGGTGTTGTCGGCACGCTTATGAGTAACATGGGGTTAGAGCTAGCACTAAAAGATGCAGATATCCAATTTACTCGCGCAAAGGTGGGTGATCGCTATGTGATGCAGGATTTAGAAGCTAATGGCTGGATATTGGGCGGTGAGCCATCTGGTCATATCTTATGCTTAGATAAAAGTCGCACAGGGGATGCTATCATTGCTGGCTTGCAAGTACTGGCAGTGATGCAAGCCAGAGAGCGTGCGCTAAGTGAACTTGTTGAAGGTTTTGAGGTGTTACCGCAAAAACTAGTCAATGTACGTTTGTCTCAAATGCAAGACCCATTCAAACATGAGGAGTTGGTTGCTGCTTTTGATAAAGCACAGGCAACGCTAGAGGGTCGTGGTCGTCTTCTTATACGTCAATCAGGTACAGAGCCTATGATTCGTGTGATGGTGGAGTCAGATGATGAGATAGAATGCGATGTAATGGCTAATGACTTAGCTGATCTTATAAAATCAGTACTAGGCTAATAGTATTTAAGGCAATAACTGATATTTAAAATAGCAACTGGTATTCAAGATAATGACTGGTATTCGAGACAACAACATTATAGTTTTCAAATAAGGAGTTGCCATGAGCATGGACTTTACCGACCAACGCCTCTCATACGAGAAAGGTGAGCTTGACCAACAGTCAGTACCAACGTCACCATTCGAGCTTTTTAAAGCTTGGATGAATGAAGCGTTAGCGCGAAAGGTGCAAGAGCCTTATGCAATGAGTTTGGCGACATGTGGCGCAGACAATAGGCCTAGCGTCCGTATTGTGTTATTACGCGAAATTACTGAGACAGGTATTGTTTTTTATACCAATTACGAAAGCGCGAAGGGGCAGGATATCGCAGAAAACCCTAATGCCGAAGCGTTATTCTTTTGGCATGAGCTGGAGCGCCAAGTCCGTATCAGCGGTAGTATCGCTAAAATCGCTGCTGATAAATCGGCTGCTTACTTCCAAAAGCGTCCCCATGATAGCCAAGTAGGGGCTTGGGTCAGTCAACCGCAAAGTGGTGAAGTGGCCAATCGTGAAGTCATGGAGCAAACGTTTGAACAGCTTCAAGCAGAGCACCCTGACAATACTACCGTACCAACGCCAGAGTTCTGGGGTGGGTATGAAATTACGGTTGAAAGTATTGAGTTTTGGCAAGGTCGCGCCAATCGGATGCATGACCGAATTGTGTATACGCAGAGTAGCGGCGACAACAGTGAAGGCAATGAAGGTAATACAAGCTGGACAACCAAACGTTTACTACCATAGTTGTTGTAGCCTCAAGCTATAAATTATACAAAACTAAAAAAGCCACTCTAAATCCAAGTTCTTTGGTATCTAGAGCGGCTTTTTTACGTTAGCTATTTACCTTATCTGACATTATTTTTTATTTAGCTTTTTATTCAACCTTTCATTTAATATTGGTATCGACATCCACTGAGACTGACATGCCAGGACGTAAACGTGCCAGTGCAGGCTGGTTCTGGTCTAAGTCGATGCGTACAGGAATACGTTGAGCTATTTTTATATAGTTACCTGTCGCAGGGTTGGCAGCAGCAGCACTGAACTCGCTACCAGTCGCTGGCGAGATATTACTCACACGACCCGTAAATTTGGCACCGCCAAGCGCATCGACATGAATGGTCGCAGGCTCGCCGATTGCCATATTGGCTATTTGAGTTTCCTTAAAGTTTGCAATAATCCAAATGCCCTTTGGCACGATATACATGAGCTGCGTACCAGCGCTGACGTATTGGCCTTCTTTGACACTAACTTGGCTTAGCTGGCCAGATTCAGGTGCAGTGATGATAGTATTGTCTAGATTGATTTGCGCTTGCTTAACGCCTGCTTCAGCATTTTTGATATTTGCGTCCAGCGATGAGCGACTGCCACTGGTCTTTTCACGGTTTTCTTGAGCGGCTTGCAAATTAGCCTCTGCTTGCTGTACCCCTGCTTGTGCTTGAGCCAATTGCGCCTTGATATGAGCAACTTCTGCCTTTGATACCGCACCAATAGCATCTAAACCTTGATAACGGTTGACATCTTCACGCGCGCTTTCTACATTGATTTTGGCACTATACAAATCAGCTCTACGTGCTTCGATTTGTGCTTGGCTGGTTTGCGTATCCTGGTCATTGGTAGAGCGGTTAGTAAGAGCTACCTCAGTATTTGCTTGTGCCTGATCGAGCTGCTGCTGAAAGGTTCGATCGTCAATCTTTATGAGTAAGTCGCCAGCTTTTACATTGGCGAAATCTTGCACGGCTACCTTGGTCACATAGCCAGAAACTTGCGGGCTAATAATAGTCGTCTGACCTTTGACAAAAGCATTATTGGTTTGCTGTACCGTTGGGGTGAACGGTGGGAGCTTCCATGCATACAAAATCAATGCCACGCCAATGACAATCAATAAAATTAATAAGCCTAAGTTTAGATAGGATTTTTTCTTAGGCGACCAACCAGTAGTATCGGGTATTGGCTCTTTTGGCGGCATTGGTGGTTCATTGCTGTCTGAACTGCTTTCTACATCACCTTCTGCTGTCTCAGTTACTGATGGCGAAGAGGTTGTAGCAGGCTCTTTTTTGCTTATATCGGACGCTATAGGTGTGTCTGTTGTTGGAGCGCCAGTGGACGTCTGAGGTATTTGATTAAGCTCATTTGGTTTTTCTTGGCTCATGACGTGCTCCTAAATTTTTAATAAATATTAAAATAGACTGGCTATAAATGAACAGGGTGAAACATTATTAATAGAATAAACTGAGTTATTTTGACTCACGCATTTTTGCAATAACGGCAAGCTCTTTAGCAAGTGGATTGCGCTTGTGGTAACGGTTATAAAAATAATTGATCAATAAAATAGCTGTAACGAAAGTAGCAAAACTGGCCATCAAAAAGAACAGATCGCTATAAGCGGAGACAGTTGCTTGGCGCTGAATCCCTTGCAACACTTGACTCATTGCAGCCACATTCGCTTGCGCTGCGTCCGTCGTTTGGTTTGACAATACACTACGAGTACCGGCAATTTGAGCGCTAAACGTAGGATCACCCAAGTTCAGTGAGCTGACCATATCTGCATAATGGGCCTGTGTACGAATGGTCGTAAATGCCTGAATAGCCGCTGCACCTGCCAATCCACCAACCGTTTGGGAAATACCAAAGATAACCGAAAAACTAATGATATAAGCAGGCCCACTGGCAATAGCACGCAGAAATCCTTCGAAAACCAAAGGTCCCATAAAATATACCGCGGCAAATGCAATCAAAAACTGACTAATATAAAACATATAAGGAGCGGAGTTGATAGACACCCCAACGTCCATCCAAGAACCCAAAGCAATCAATGCCACTGCAAAAATAACAGGACGGCGCAAGTCCATTGGATTGGTACTAAAAATACTAATCACCAAAGCCAACACACTGGCAGCCATTATGACAGCATAAAAAGTAACTAACTGATCGTTACCATAACCCAAATTAGCAAGTAGGCCTGCAGCACCGACATTTTGCTCAGACAGCAAAATTCGCATGACCGCGCCGGTAATCATAAAAGCAATAATATTGCGGCTACGCATCCAGCGCACTTGTAGCATCGGGTTTTTGCGATGTGTCTCAATCCATAGAGCGACGCCAATTCCAACGATAGCAATCATCAGTGGATAGACGAGCCAAGGTGTCGTCCACCATAAAATCCTACCTTGTACCAAAATAACAGCCAATGCCGCCAGCCCGCTCGCAAAAAAAGCAAAGCTTAAAAAATCGAGTTTCTCAAATACTTTTTCTGTATTGCCTGGTGGTAGCTCCAATATATTAATCAGTCCAAAACAAATCAGTGCCAAACCAAATTGAAATAAAAATAAATTCTCAAGCTGACCATCGATGGCGAGATAGGGCGAGATGATTCGTGATAATGGAATACCAAACTGTACCAAGCCAAAACCCAATATTAAGCCACTAGTACGCTTGACGGTTGGCATACCTTGCAGACAGTAGAATAACCCCAAGATGGTCATGCCACTTGCGACCATACCACTAAGTCCTCTGGCGACAATTTCTAGGTAATAAGGCTCAATTCCAATATTAGGCGTATCTAGCAAATGACTACTGATTAGCCACTGTAGACTCGTGGCGGCTAACAAAAAGAACAGAGTGATTTTACTAAAAAGTGACATGCCAAATTGTTGGCGAATTTTGTACAGCAGAACGGTGATACAGGCATTGGTCATATTGTAGCTGACAGATATCCACCCACCTTCGGCTGGCGTTAAGCCCAGTTGACCTTGAATTTGAGTAAGATTTGCGACGAGCAGACCGTTTTGAAAGCTAGCAGTGAGACCAACGAAAATTCCAATCAGTAAGTAAAATAATTTACGGCGTGCAGGATGATCAGGATTGGCAGGAGAGCCCACCATTATCGGTTGTTCGTGGGGCTTAAACTGATATTCGTTACTCATGGACGTACCATAATCTGTATAAGGAAATAGAATGGCATAGAACAGATTCCAGACGCAAAATCAGGTCAGTACGATGAATGTTCATAGCTTAAAACGCAGTGGGGTAGCTGATATAAATGCTGGTCAAACTTGAAAGATAACCTAAGAAATGCAGGGCATATTTTATCATAACTTCTACAGCGCTTTTGTCATTGGCGCTGCTGAATAAAGATATAGCAGTATTCCGTGCAATGTGACAAACATTAAAACAAACGATGCAACAAGCAAAAAATGCTATACGCATAAAAACAGCTCTATACAGAGCTGTTTTTGTGTATCGAAAAATTGGTCAGTCAATACATAGTATTGTGGCTAATACCGAGGTATCAATTAATACTAAGTACTAATAATACTAAGTACTAAAT
>Ga0207897_100219_pt1 | contig 23301 bp, 21 predicted proteins | sample LinPmetageLP42_FD_184054 | JGI IMG/M metagenome (GOLD analysis project Ga0207897, IMG submission 184054) | Marine viral communities from the Pacific Ocean - LP-42 (SPAdes) | ecosystem: Environmental > Aquatic > Marine > Oceanic | place: Pacific Ocean | collected 2010-08-27
TGAAGAAATTGAAGCTTTTGATCCGCAGAATAATGAAGTTATCGAAAAATACGACCGACTCAACATCTATCCGGCAAATATGTTTGTGACTTCGCCTGATGTACTGCAAGGTGCGATTAAAGAAATACAAGATGATCTAGTAAAGCAAGTAGATTATTTTAAGGAATTAGGAAAACACCTCGAAGCAAAACGATTGCACGAACGCACCGAGTTTGATCTGGAAATGATCCGCGAACTTGGGTATTGCAGTGGTATTGAGAATTACTCTCGATATTTGGACGGTCGCTTGCCAGGAACAAGACCTTTCTGTCTACTAGATTTTTTCCCTGATGATTACCTTATGATTGTTGATGAAAGCCATGTATCCATTCCACAAGTGGGCGCCATGTATGGAGGTGACCGTTCAAGAAAGGAAAATTTGGTGGAATATGGTTTTAGACTTCCTGCTGCCATGGACAACCGTCCTTTAAAGTTTGAAGAGTTTGAATCCATGCAGAATCAAGTGATTTATGTAAGTGCGACGCCTGCAGATTACGAACTGGAAAAAAGTGGCGGTGTGTTTGTGGAACAAGTAATTCGCCCCACTGGTTTATTGGACCCACCTATTGAAGTGCGCCCTAGTTTAAATCAGATAGATGATTTATTGGAAGAAATGCACCTTCGTATCGAAAAAGATGAACGCGTTCTGGTCACTACCTTAACCAAAAGAATGGCCGAAGAACTGGTGAAATATTTAACGAGAGTGCAAATCCGTTGTCGCTATATCCACAGTGATGTGGATACTTTAGAGCGTGTAGAAATTATGCAGGATTTACGTTTAGGCCTTTTTGATGTGCTCGTTGGGGTAAACTTATTAAGAGAAGGACTGGATCTCCCGGAAGTTTCGCTTGTTGCGATCCTTGATGCCGATAAGGAAGGTTTTTTAAGAAGCAATCGCTCGTTGACACAGACCGTAGGTCGTGCCGCCCGTAACCTGAATGGAAAAGCAATTATGTATGCCGATAAGATTACCAAAAGCATGCAGCAAACCATTGATGACACTGAATACCGAAGGTCAAAACAGATTGAATATAATAAAGTGAATAACATCACGCCGACGGCCATTAAGAAATCGTTTGAAAATTCGCTCACAAAATCGAAGACACAAGCCTATACGTTTGAAAATGCAGAAAGCTTAGCTGCAGAACCCGAAAACCCTGAATATTTAACCAAAGCGCAAATTGAAAAACGCATTCGTGATACGCGCAAAGCGATGGAAAAATCGGCTAAAGAATTAGATTTTATGATGGCTGCGAAGCTGCGCGATAAAATCAAATCGCTTCAGAAAGACCTGGAAACCGTATAGATTTCTTTGACATAAACAAACCAACAACAAGCTGGCTTCGTACCTTTTATAGCGTACAAGTCAAATTGTTTTAACTTTACCATGACCTTAACACAGCTTTTATTTACAATTTTATACTTTCCCTTAGCAATGAACACAACCGAAGATATTGATCTTACCAATAAAACAATCCCTGAAAGTATAAAGAGTGAAGCAATCGCTGCCCTTTCCTATTATCCTGAACTAAAAGATGCCGAGATCATTTTTCAGTTTAAGGACAATATTAAAAAATCTACAATGCAGGCACAGCCTAAGTTTACCAGTTTTTTTAAATCGAGGGAGAATCGGGCGTATATAATTCTCATCAGTAAAAAAATTCAGATTGAAAATGAAGAGTTTTTAATTAATGAAATCCCTAGCGATGTTATGATTGGTTGGTTGGGTCATGAACTGGGCCATGTCATGGATTATAAAGACAGGTCTTCGTTCGGGATGTTGATTTTCGGTATTAAATATTTGTTCTCAGGAGCACATATAAAAGAAGTGGAACGCGCTGCAGATACGTACGCTATCCAACACGGAATGGGCGATTACATTCTTGAGACAAAGAATTTTATCTTGGAGCATGCGAATATTTCAGAAAAATACAAAGAGCGTATCCGTTCGTTCTATATGTCACCAGAAGAAGTGATGCACCTTATTGAAAAAGGTAAATTAAAAGAAGCCGTTAACGCTGAGTAGCTACGAACGCTTCCCACTCGGCAAATTTCTCTTCCTGCATTACTTTGGCCATTTTGACTTGGCCTCCTTTTTTCTTGTTTTCACCACTCCACTCGTAGAAAATACTAGGATCGACACGTGTTACTTTTACCCCTTTTAATGCTTTGCCGCGAGCCACTTTGTAGTTTTTATTCGCCTGTTTAAGGGCAGCATCTAAAGCTTCCATTAATTCCGATTCGGAGGTTGTCGCTGTGGTGCCGAGGTACCAATGATGATAGAATTCACCGTCAATTTTTACAGCTGCTAATGTAAATTCTGGGATTTCGATATCAAACTTTTGTTCCAGTTCCCGTAAGGCAGTTTCCATTTTATTTACCGAAAGCTGCGACCCAACCACGTTTAAAAAGAATTTTGTACGTCCCGTAATTTTGATTTCGGCTCTTTCCACATCGGTAAAAGCAATTGTATCACCAATAATATAACGCCACGCACCTGAAACGGTACTCATGATCAAAACATAATCCTGATCCTTTTCAACTTCAGCAATAGTAAGTACTGGTGCATCCTGTTTTAAAGAACCGTCTTGATTGATGTATTCAGGCTTAAAAGGAACGAACTCAAAATAAATTCCGTTGTCGGTTACCAAGCGCATCGCCGTTGTTTCTGGACGTTGTTGATAGGCGATAAAACCTTCAGAAGCCAGATAGGTATCAATGACCGTAACGGGTTTTGACAACAATTGCTTAAAGCTTTTTTCATACGGTTGAAACGCCACACCGCCACTTGTATATACTTGTAAGTTGGGCCAAACATCATGAATGGTTTCTGCCTTATGGTACGCGATCACTTCTTTGAGCATCAACTCCATCCAGGAAGGAATACCGCTTAGCGCGCCTATGTCCCATTCTTTCGCACGTTTTGCGATAGTTTGCACCCGCTCGTCCCAATTATCGATTTTGGCAATTTCTTCTCCTGGCTTATAATAGCCTTCAAACCAAAAGGGAATATTACTAGCGGTAATGCCACTAATTTCCCCTTCTAAAAATTCGTCACGCTCACTAAGGTCTGTAGAACTGCCGAGCATCATAATTTCTTTTTCAAAAAAATCGGTAGGCAAGTCAAAATTAGACAATGCTCCTACTTGCTTGATTCCTGTTTTTCTAATGGCATCGATCATTTCTTGAGTCACAGGAATTCTTTTACTACTTTTTCCTGTTGTTCCGCTACTCAATGCAAAATAATTGGGTTTTCCCGGCCACGTTACATCTTCAATGCCTTTTTCTACCTGTTTCCACCAACGTTCCCGCATAGCATTGTAATCGTGAAAGGGTATTGCTTTTCCAAAGACTTTCATTTGATCTTCCTCATCCAGAATATTTTTAAATCCGTAGAATTTTCCGAAGGAAGTATCTTTTGCTTTTTCTAAAAGGTTGAATAAAACTGTTTTTTGCGCTTCGACGGGTGATTCTTCAGAAACTAATGTTCCTCTTAGATCAATTGCCCTTTTAATAATAGAACCTAATATTGCCATAGTTTGTTGTTAGTTTCGTAAAAATACAATAACAACCTTGTTTGCTTCTTTCGTTTAATGGAAGTTTAACTGTTTTACTTTCGTTGTGCATTGTAGTATCTTTGCAGCATGAGCCATCATCCTAATTCAGTACGTATAAATAAAGCTATAAGTGATAGCGGCTATTGTTCTAGAAGACAAGCAGACTCTATTATAGAAGAAGGACGCGTTACTATCAATGGTGTAAAAGCGACCTTAGGTGACCGTGCTATGCCTGAAGACGAAGTACGTGTAGACAATAAGATCATCAAAGAAAATGATACACTGGTCTATGTCATGCTCAACAAACCTGTTGGGATCACCTGCACCACAGACCAACGTATTGAGGGCAATGTGGTAGATTTCATAAATCATAAAGAGCGCATTTTTCATGTAGGAAGGCTAGACAAGCCTAGTGAAGGGTTACTCTTAATGACCAACGATGGTGATATTGTGAATAAGATTTTAAGAGCGGGCAACAAGCATGAGAAAGAATATATTGTAAAGGTAGACAGGCCTATAACAAAAGATTTCATTATGAGAATGGGAAGTGGCGTTCCGCTAGCAGAGCTTGAAACTACCACAAAACCTTGTAAGGTGGAACAACTGAGCCGTTTTGTATTTAAAATCGTGTTGGTTCAAGGGCTCAATAGGCAGATACGGCGCATGTGTGAATATCTAGGATATGATGTGGAGGAACTACAGCGCATACGAATCATGAATCTTACTTTAGGGGATCTTCCCTTAGGTGAATGGCGTGATCTCACCAATAAAGAGATCAATGAACTAAAGAGTTCTGTAGAGGACAGTGATAACAGTTCTTTTGTGGACCAAAAGAAGACGCAAGAAGTCAAAAAACCAACTAAAGAAATAAAAAGAACCACGGGTGGCCGAAGAAGGCGTGGCAGAAGTTAGGGCATAAAAAAACCTCGCACCGATTGAGTAGCACGAGGTCATTTTCAACTAACTAACCAAATTAAATTTCAATTATGAAATCTCAACCATTCTCTTAATATCTTTTCTCTCTTCTAATTTCGCCAACGTTACGTTTAAGATACCATCCTTATAAGAAGCGTTGATGGCTTCTTTATTAACACTTTCTGGAAGTACAAATGAACGTTTAAAATTAGAAAAGTTAAATTCCTTTCGCGTAAATTTACTGCTTTCTTCAGAATTCTCTGTTTCTTTCTCTGATTTATTTTCAGATTTGTAGGAAATTTTTAAAAGGTCTTTTTCAACCTCAATTTCAAAATTATCTTTGTTTAAACCGGGCACAGCTAATTGAATTATAAAGTTCGCAAAATTCTCTTGAATATTTACAGCAGGTATGCTAAAGTTTTCATAATTAGGAATATCCAACCTATTCTCTAAAAAAAGATCATCGAATATCGACGGTAAAAAATTGTTTTTTCTTGTTGCTATTTTCATGCTATCAGTATTTAAATGTTTCGATTAGAGCATAGCAAATTAAATTCCATTTACAAAAACACGACATTTTGACTTAATTATCCACTATTTAACTGCCTTTTTGTCTGGTTCATTGAAGCACTTGTTTTTTATTTACGTGAATTTTAAGAAAAACTGAATATGATTTAGCTATTTTTAGATACTCTTAAACCATCCCGATTTAATGAAAAACTTTTACAACCGAATACTTGCCTTTTATAATACCATTGAAGGAAAGATTGCTTTTTACCCTACATTACTTGCTTTTATAGGGGTCAATTTTGCGTTTGCAATGGCTGCTTTAGAAGACAGAGGTGTTTCTAACTATTTACTGGATTACTTTCCGCAACTCATACTTCAAGACGGAGATACAGCCTTAACCATTATCAGCACTTGTATTGGAGGACTCATTTCAATGATGGTTTTTAGTTTTTCTATGGTGATGCTCTTATTGAGTCAAGCGTCCAGTAACTTTTCTCCCCGTCTTTTGCCAGGTCTTATAAGTGACCGCAAAAACCAGGTGATACTAGGCACCTATCTGGCCACGATTTTATACATGATCTTTATTTTATTTTCTATTGAGCCAGAAGACAAGAAGTATACCCTACCTGGCCTTTCGATTATCATCGGGATTGTATTGACTGTTGTTTGCTTAGCTGCGTTCATCTATTTTATCCATAATATGTCTCAAAGTATACAGATAAGTAATATCATCGATAAAATCTATATTCAATCTAAGAAGCGATTGCAAGAAAATATAGATCAGGAAACTCAGAACGATCCAGAATTATCTCAAAATTTTCCCGACACCTCGGGCTGGCATTCTTACAAATCGTCTAAAAGTGGTTATTTTCAAAATATTTCATTAAAAAATATCGCAGAAATATGTGACGAGCACGATACGAGAATTCATCTTACGGTACCAAAAGGCTTTTTCATTTTAAGCGAGGCTAATTTTATTACTTCGGAAAAAGAACTCGATGAACTTACTCTGGAGAAAATAACTTCGAATATCAGTTTTTCGAAGGATGAGCTCGTGCGGGATAATTACATCTTGGCGTTTAAACAAATTACTGAAATTGCCGTAAAAGCCATGTCTCCAGGAATAAACGATCCCGGCACCTGCATCAACGCAATAGATTATCTAACTGAATTGTTTGCGTTGCGTATGAAGAAAAATAATACAGGCGTCCTAGTAAACGATGGAAAAGCACAAATAAAAATATCGATCGTAACTTTTGAAGAGCTTGCCTACAATGTGATGGCATCATTGCGCACCTATTGTAAACACGACCCTATCATTGTGCAAAAATTAATATGGATGTTAAGTTACCTGAAAGAACAAGTCGCAGAAGACACAAGTTATAATGAGGTCATCATAAAAGAGCTTGGTGTATTATTAAAAGAAAGTAAAGTTGCTTTTGACACAAAGGTTGACGTAGAAAAAGTGGCCGATATGGCCGAAAAAGTTTAATTATAATAGGTGTTAAAAATCTTGACCAACGTTTTTGTGGGGAGTGTTTTATTATTAGAAACCTTCATCTTATGGATAATTTGATCGATCACCCCTTTCCGAATCCCCATTTTAAGTCCGAAGCGATGAATAGCGACCCGCTCTTTATCGTGCACTTCACCATCCACGTGCATCACCAAAACTAATTTATAGAAATGGGTTATTCGCTCTAACTCTGTAAATAATGGCCTTGAGGGTTGCGGATTTTCGAACAAAGCATCTAACTCATTTTTAGAAAAGCCCATTCGATCGGCCAATCTCAGGATAAATTCATATTCTGAGTCGGTGACTATCGCATCGGCATTCGCCATGACAATTAAATCGCTCAGTAAGGCTTGTTTTTGTAATTCCACGTGACGAAAATAAAAAAACTTCGAAAAATTGGCCTTAGCTTTGCCATTAAATTTTTCCTATTGGTCATATTATTTTTTGATGATTTGCATGAAACGAAAAAGCCTCAAACCGTAAACGGCTTGAGGCTTCCTATAAATTTTATTTTCAGGGCTTAGCTAAGCACTGCCTGCACCTTATCTGCAGCTTCCTGAAACTCAATCGCACTCTGTACGTCAAGTCCGCTGTTATCAATCAACTTCTTTGCAATATCTGCATTGGTACCTTGTAAACGCACGATGATAGGCACATTTATAGTACCCATGTTTTTATACGCATCAACAATCCCTTGTGCCACACGGTCACAACGAACAATCCCACCAAAAATATTTACTAGGATTGCTTTTACATTTGGATCTTTAAGAATTAAGTGAAATGCAGCTTCTACACGCTCTGCATCTGCCGTACCTCCTACATCCAAAAAGTTAGCCGGCTCACCACCTGCTTGCTTAATAAGGTCCATGGTTGCCATGGCTAACCCTGCTCCATTTACCATACAACCTACATTACCATCAAGATCCACATAATTTAGTCCCTTTTCACCCGCTTCTACCTCGATTGGGTTTTCTTCACGTTTATCACGCATTGCCATGTAGTCTTTATGACGGAACAGGGCATTATCATCTAAACTCACTTTAGCATCTACAGCAATAATACGGTCGTCACTAGTTTTTAAAACCGGATTGATTTCAAAAAGAGACGAATCACTATTGGTATATGCTTTGTAAAGTGCAGCGACAAATTTTGTCATTTCTTTAAATGCTTTTCCGCTTAGGCCAAGGTTAAAAGCAATTTTTCTTGCCTGAAAACCTAACAATCCTAGTGACGGATCAATCTCTTCATGAAAGATTAAATGTGGTGTTTCTTCGGCCACTTGCTCAATGTCCATTCCACCTTCGGTAGAATACATAATCATATTCTTACCCGTTGCACGGTTTAAAAGGACGCTCATATAATACTCTTCTGGCTCGCTATCACCTGGATAGTAAACATCTTCGGTTATTAAAACTTGGTGCACTTTTTTACCTTCTTTTGAGGTTTGAGGTGTCACAAGGTTCATCCCAATTATGTCTTTAGCTATACTTTCTACTTCCTGTAGGTTTTTCGCTAATTTTACACCGCCGCCTTTTCCTCGGCCTCCAGCATGGACCTGTGCTTTAACCACGTGCCACCCTGTTCCGGTTTGTTCGGTTAGTTTTTTTGCTGCATCCACCGCCTCTTGTGGGGTTGTTGCAACGATACCACGTTGTATTTCAACGCCAAAACTATTTAATATTTCTTTTCCTTGATATTCGTGTAAATTCATAATAGGATGTTTCTTTTTTAAGAGCCACAAAAATACAAATTGTTGTCCTAATTAGCATAATAACTTTAGAAGATTAAAATTGTGCATTTCAATGTGTTTTAAAGCTGATTTTACCAGCAACAACTACAAACTTTAAGTTTTTCTTAATGAAGTTTCTTTACGCAACTTTTACTTTTGGAGATTAATTTTTAATTTTTAATTTTTAAAATCTATTACAATGACACACCAAGACCTTTTATCGGTTGTGCGGGAATATGATAGCCCCGTTTATGTTTATGACGCCTCAAAAATTGAAGCACAATACAAACGTTTAAGCAATGCTTTTAAAAGTGTCAAACAGGTAAAGATCAATTATGCGGTAAAAGCACTTTCTAATATAGCGGTACTACAATTATTAAATAAAATGGGCGCTGGGCTGGATACTGTTTCCATACAAGAGGTAAAACTCGGACTGGAAGCGGGTTGCAAGCCAGAGGATATCATTTACACGCCAAACGGAGTGTCTTTAGAAGAAATTGAAATTGCAGCATCATTGGGGGTTCAGATCAATATTGATAATCTTTCCTTATTGGAACAATTTGGGACCAAGCATCCTAAAACCCCGGTTTGCATTCGAATTAACCCACATGTAATGGCGGGTGGAAATACTAATATTTCGGTAGGGCATATAGATAGTAAGTTTGGAATTTCTATTCATCAAATGCCCCATATTCAAAGGATTGTTGATAACACGGGTATGCATATCAATGGGATACACATGCATACAGGAAGTGATATTCTGGATATTGATGTTTTCTTATATGCATCTGAAATTCTTTTTGACGCAGCAAACCATTTTGATAATTTGGATTTTATTGACTTTGGTAGTGGTTTTAAAGTGCCTTACAAAGAAGGTGATATTGAAACTAATGTTGAAGAAATGGGCAAAAAACTAAGCAAAAGGTTTAATGAGTTTAGTAAAAATTATGGAAAAGAATTAACATTGGCTTTTGAACCTGGAAAATTTTTAGTGAGTGAAGCAGGGAAATTTTTAGCGAAGGTTAATGTTGTTAAACAGACGACATCGACCGTTTTTGCACAAATTGATAGCGGCTTCAATCATTTAATAAGGCCTATGTTATACGGGTCACAGCACGAGATAGAGAACATTAGCAACCCGAAAGGTCGGGAACGGTTTTACAGTGTGGTAGGCTATATTTGTGAAACAGACACCTTTGCAAACAACAGGCGTATTTCTGAAATACGGGAAGGCGATATATTGGCTTTTAGCAATGCTGGAGCCTACTGCTTTACTATGGCAAGCAATTACAACTCGCGCTATCGTCCCGCGGAAGTTTTATGGTATAACAAAAAAGCCTATCTAATAAGAAAGCGAGAAACTTTTGATGATATTTTAAAAAATCAGGTTCCAGTTGAGTGGTAATGTGTACGTTAAAAAGAAAAAAAATACGAAAAATAAAATAAATTTGCTCTATTCATTTAATTAAGAGTACATTTGCACTTTATTAATTATTTAAATATTTAAAATGAGTAAAGGCACAGTAAAATTCTTCAACGACACCAAAGGATTTGGATTTATCACAGAAGAAGGATCTAACAAAGAACATTTTGTACACATTTCAGGTTTGATCGACGAAGTTCGTGAAGGCGATGAAGTAGAATTTGATCTAACTGAAGGAAAAAAAGGATTAAACGCGATAAACGTTAAAGTACTATAATATATACTTGATCAATTTTTTTAGTAAAGCCCATCGAAACCGATGGGCTTTTTTTATGGCATATACTGAATTATAAAGCACCTAAGAAAGCATAATTCTATTTACTATAAAACACAAATTAAATATGGGGCTTTTCAGTTAGGCAGATCGCTTAAGAAAAGTTTGGTAATTATTTTGTAGAATACATTTTTATTGCGGAGTTTAATCCCTTTTAATCGCGCTTCTTTTATTCTGTGAATGGTGATGTTTATAAAAACAACTAATAGCAAACACGCTATGATTACAATTACAAGTATGGCAGAGAAAGAAATATCCACAAAAAAATAAAAATAAGGTTTACTACAATTATAGTATTTATTTTTAAACTGTTCCAACTGATTTCTCATGGAATCGTTTAAACACTCGATACTTGGGCAAAGTACGTAAAAATTATACAACAGTTTTTACGCTACCAGTTAGAAATTTCATTTTTGGCTATTTCAAACTCTTCAATCATCTCTTTCACAATATGCGCAACAGGCTTTATATCGTGTATCAAACCAGAGATCTGACCAATTTCCAGTTCGCCGTTTTCAAGATCGCCTTCAAACATGCCCTTTTTAGCACGCGCTCGACCCAATAGCTCAATTAATTGTTCTTTCTTCGGGTTTGTGGTATATAGTTCCATTACCTCTTCAAAAAATTTATTTTTGAGCATGCGTACGGGAGCCAATTCCTTTAAAGTTAGTAAGGTGTCGCCTTCTTTAGCTGCCACCACCATCTCTTTAAAGGCTTGGTGCGCACTACTTTCTTCTGAAGCCACAAACCTACTACCTACCTGCACGCCATCCGCACCCAAAACCATGGCAGCAAGCATACCCCGCCCAGAAGCTATGCCGCCCGCAGCGATCAATGGAATGCTAATCTTTTCTTTGACCATAGGAATTAACGTGAACGTTGTTGTCTCATCACGTCCATTGTGGCCACCAGCTTCAAAACCTTCCGCAACCACGGCATCTACGCCAGCTTCTTCAGATTTTAGCGCAAATTTTAAACTGCTCACCACATGCACAACGGTGATGCCTTGTTCTTTTAGGTATTTCGTATAGGTTTTAGGGTTCCCAGCCGAAGTAAATACAATCTTAACCCCTTCAGCAATGATAATTTCAATAATCTCATCGAGATTGGGATAAAGCATCGGGACGTTTACACCAAAAGGCTTATCAGTTGCTTTCTTACATTTTACAATGTGCTCCCGCAATACTTCGGGATACATAGAACCTGCGCCGATGATCCCTAAAATACCTGCATTACTAGCCGCACTTGCCAATCGCCACCCACTGTTCCATATCATACCGGCTTGGATGATAGGATATTTTATATTGAAAAGCTTGGTTATTCTATTTTCCACTACTGCTTCACTATTTTAAAGCTTGTTGTATTATTTTCTGAAGTAATTCTCGCAATATAAATTCCAGAAGATAAAGCCGATGTGTTGATTCTATTGTCTACAGATGATATTCTAGCACTCAGCACTTTGGTTCCTAAAACACTATAAATGGACAAGGTTGCTTTTTCTATATCTTTCGGAAAAGAGATGTTTAATTCTGTAGTAAACGGGTTTGGATAGAGTGCAAAATTAGTTTCCAGTAAATTGTCTTCAACACTTAAAAGCTGAAGGGCGTTATATGCTTCTTCAAAATTTGGTATTCCGTAGCCCATTTCATCTGAAGGATTGTTGAACATGGAAGATGCTTCGCGCACTAACTGCATAATTTGGTAATTAGGTGACTCTGGTCTCGATTGCCATAAACTCGCGACGGCACCCGCCATAATTGGCGAGCTAAACGAGGTTCCGCTATTGGTGGTCACATTGCCAAATTGATCTACGACAGCTGCGCTGGCACCTTTCGCCATTACATCTGGCTTTATCCTACCATCAACAGTAGGACCAATTGAGCTGAAGCCTGCAAGATTTCCATTACTGTCTACCGCACCAACAGTCAAAGCTCCAGGAGCATCGGCAGGAGTTGCAACAAAGGTAAAACCGCCTCCATCGTTTCCTGCAGAAGTTACAACAATCATCCCTTTATCGAACGCGTGGTTTGCACCTCGTGCTGCGATGGTAGTTTGACCATCCAAATCCTGATAGCTATGGTCGTATCTGGAATCGTCAAAATCTTGATATCCCAAGGATGTATTTGTAACGTAAACACCTAAACTATCTGCTCTTTCCAAAGCTTCTACCCACCATGCTTCTTCCACAGGGTTTTCGGTAGGTGCGAATTCTGTTCTATATAAGTAATAGCTGGCTTTTGGCGCTGTCCCAACAAATTCTCCATCCAGTAACCCTGCGATATCACTAAAAGTTTGTGCGCCATGTGATCCTGTACCATCTACGTTTTCCTGTCTTTCGGCAAAATCATAGGTACCTAATATTCTTCCTTCTGCCACTGCATTGGAGAATGCATCATTACTAAAGACATTAGGAAAACCACTATCTAGAATTGCCATTGTAATACCTTCACCCGTAAAATCTTGCTCATGCAAAAAATCTACCGAGAGCATTTCTACCTGGTTTGTAGCATCACCGTAGTTATAAACAACTTTTTTTAAGGAATTTTCCTGCTCAAATTTTGTTTGTGTAGCAATAGGAAAGGATTTGCTATTGAGACCTTTATCTGCAAATTCAATTTCGATTACAAAGCTTAACCCTAATAATGCATTGATGTTTGTTTGAGAACCTTGAACATATACACAGTTTAACCATTTAGATTTTGCTAGCACTGTAATTCCTGCTGCATCTTTAACTTCTAAAATATAAGCTTCGTTGACAGGCACATCACGTTCGTCGATTACCGTATTGTGCAATTGCTTGCGGTCTATAGCAGCTTGTGTTAATATAGTGATAGGATCTGCTAATGATGCTTCAACATTTTGTTTGTCCGCAAAAAACACCAAGGCATCATCTTGCGCAAAACTGTTTTTTGAGATAAATAGAACCACAAGTAAGAGTACAATTTTTTTCATTTTGATATATTTTTCTTGTTCAGTATTTTTTAAGCGATAACTCCACTTCCTAACAATTCACCCTCATGATACCAGGCAACAAATTGGCCTTCGGTAATGGCAGATTGTGGGCTATCAAAGATAACATAAAGACCTGAAAAAGTTTGATGTAGCGTCGCTTTTTCCAGCGGTTGACGGTATCTAATGCGTGCCAATACCTGCATCGTTTTATCTTCCTGTAATCGCAAATCTTCACGCACCCAATGTACCTCTTCATCACGAACAAACAAGCCGCGACGGTACAACCCAGGATGCTCCTTACCTTGTCCTGTATAAATTACATTGTCCTGCACATTAGTCTCTATCACAAAAAGGGGTTCTTTAGTACCTCCTACCGCAAGCCCTTTACGCTGCCCACGCGTAAAATAATGGGCTCCTTGATGTTGCCCCACCACTTTACCATCTGTAAGGCTGTATTTTTTCTTTTCTGAAAGAAATTGGAGTCGTTCTTCTTCTGAAGAAAAGGTAGGAATCTCATTGTGATATACCGAAAGATTCACTGGCACCTCAACAATAACGCCCTCCTTTGGAGCTAACTGTTGTTGTAAAAAATCTGGCAATCTTACTTTACCTATAAAACAAAGTCCTTGTGAATCGCGCTTTTCTGCAGTAATTAAATCTTGCGCTTTGGCAATTTTACGAACTTCAGGTTTGAGCAATTCGCCAACCGGAAATAAGGTTTTTGCCAACTGCTCTTGTGACAATTGACATAAAAAATAAGATTGATCCTTATTTGGATCTTTACCAGAAAGCAATTGATAGGTTTCTTTGCCATCATTTGTAATCACGCCTTTTCTGCAATAATGTCCTGTTGCCACAAAATCGGCACCCAACTCTAGGGCAATTTTCATAAAGACATCAAATTTAATTTCGCGGTTGCAGAGCACATCTGGGTTTGGCGTACGTCCCATTTTATACTCACGGAACATATAATCAACGATGCGTTCTTTGTACTGCTCACTTAAATCTACTGTTTGAAACGGTATCCCTAATTTTTGAGCCACCAACATGGCATCGTTGCTATCTTCTAACCACGGGCATTCATTCGAGATGGTCACCGTGTCATCGTGCCAATTTTTCATAAAAAGTCCTATGACTTCATATCCTTGCTCCTTTAAAAGGTATGCTGCCACACTGGAGTCAACTCCGCCACTAAGACCTACAACTACACGTTTCATTATTATTGATTTTACAAAAAAGTGTTTACTTTTTTCAGAGTACAAAATTACAGTTTAATTGAATAGCGTACTACATCTTTGGATATTGATAACCAATTGTGGTATCAACAAAGCACATTAATTAGCACTAATAATACTTTTCAAAAAGAACTTTACTGCCTTTATAGTAGGTCCATGCGCCAGATTTCATACCGTCTTTATAGAATCCTTTCATAGTCCTGTTACCATACGCATCATAATATTCGGCTGGGCCGTTTAACAAACCATCCTTATAATACAGCTTTTTTAGGACTTTTCCTTTTGGCGAAAGGTATATGCTTTCTCCTTCTTGCTTTCCTTTTACAAATTGCAATCTTTCGGTAATCGCACCATCTTGATAATAAGTAGTTTTTTCTCCATCTAACTTTCCATCTACATAATTTTCGCGCATGATGATTGCTTTAGATTCTTCAGCATAATACATCCACTCACCAATTTTATTTTTAGCTTCCATGTTGCCTTCACTCAACAATTTTCCTTCTTTCGAATAAAATTTAACTTTTGCGGTGCCGTTCTTCGCATCAAATTCTTTGACGGCTTCTGGCTGGTCGCCACAGGTTTCACAATAGAATTTAAAGGTTCCTATTTCTTTACCGTGTTCAAATTCGCCTTCATAACGTAACTGTTTAGACTGGGTGTACGTCTTTTTCCAGATCCCGTGTCGCTCTTTATTAGCGTCTAACTGGTTTTTTACTTTATTTTGTGCCGAAGCAGTGTAAGAGCTGAAAAACATTCCGAAGAAAATAATAAGGAAAATTCGCATATATACAGGTATTTCTTTGATAACGCTATTTTTATTTATGTATTGAACAATGGGAGCTGTAATTCAAAAAAAGTGCCAAAAAAAGAAAAAACCGCTTACCTTATTTGGTAAGCGGTTTTAAAATTATTTTTCAAAACTTATTTTCGCTTACCTGACTTCTTTTGTTCTTCAGCTTGCTCCATCATCTGTGCCATTTTACGCTGAAATTTATTCTGCTTTTTAGGTTTCTTTTTATTCACCTGAATCTTCGCATGAATTTTATCTTCATCAATAATAAAATTCTTGATCACAAGCATAATACCAATGGTAATCAAATTTGATGTAAAGTAATACAATGACAATCCACTTGCATAGTTGTTAAAAAACACTAACATAAACAAGGGCGACAAATACATTAAGAACTTCATATTCGGCATTCCTGGCTGCTGCTGTGCTTGCATGCTCTGGCCCATGGTCATCGTCATATATACAAAAATAGCAATAGATGCCAGGATTGGAAACAGACTTACGTGATCTCCATAAAACGGAATCGTAAAAGGTAATTCTGCTATGGTATCATAACTGGAAAGATCATCTGCCCATAAGAAACTCTTTTGTCGCAAATCAAAAGCTGTCGGGAAAAATGTAAATAGCGCATAAAAAACAGGAATCTGCAAGAGAGCCGGCAAACAACCCTTTAATGGACTGGCTCCAGCGATATTTTGCAGTTTCATAGTTTCCTGCTGAATCTTCATTTTATTATCCTTGTACTTTTCTTTTATCGCATCGATCTCTGGTTTAAGGACCTTCATTTTAGCCTGAGAAACGTATTGCTTGTATTGTACTGGTGACAGGGCTAGTTTAATTAATACAGTTAAAAGAATAATGGCTATTCCGGCAGGTAAAAATCCACTCAACAGACCAAAAAGAGGAATAATAATGTACTTGTTTATCATTCCAAAAATTCCCCATCCTAATGGCATTGCCTCATCTAGGTTACGATCGTATTTTTTAAAAATTTGATAATCGGTAGGACCGTAGTACATGTTCATATCGTATGCCAAAGCACCACCTGTAGGTTCTAACAACATTTTAGCTCCGTATTGTTTTGTATAAACGGTGTCTATTTCTTCGTCTTCCACTAAATCTACCGAACTCAATTTCACCTCTTTAAACGGATCATCGGTCAATAACATCGAACTGAAAAAATGCTGACGGAAATTCATCCAGCTCACATCTTTCTCCAATTCATCATCTTCGCCCGTTGCCGAGAGTTTAGAGTGATCATTGCCCTCATATTCATAGGTAAGACGTGTGTATCTGTTTTCGTACATGATACTTTTTGCATGACGAAAACCTTTGAGTCTCCAATCCAAATAAATAGGTTGTGACGTATCCATCGTATCATCCAAGCCCTGCGATTTTAGATTAAAATCTATCATGTATTCGCCTGGGGAAAGCTCATAGCGATATTCTATAAATTTATCTGCAGCAGCTTTCAAACGCATCGTTAAAACGGTATTCTCACCATTTTTTGTCACTTTCGGCTCAAAATAAAGTTCTTCGGAATTCAACGTTCTATTTTCTGAAGAAAACTGAAGGTTTAAGGAAGCATTCCCATCTTTAATAAGATATACAGGTATCGAGTCGTAGGTAGTGTGATTTTTAAGGCGCGCTTGCGTGATATATCCACCTTTGTTACTTACTGTTAGTTCTAAAACATCATTTTCGATCACCGTTGTTGCGCCGCTGGCAGATGCCAACGTTCCTGAATAGGCAAAAGAGCCCAACCTATTTTGTAGTTTTGTAACCGCTAATGAATCTTGCGGATTGGCAATTGTACTTTCGGTCGCTTCTGCAAGTGTAATATCATCTGCTGCTTTCTCTTTTGACTGAGCCTCTTTTGCAGCCGCCTCTGTTTTTGCCTTTTCCGCCTGTATCTCCTCTTCCGAAGGTTTATTAAGGTATAACATCCAAACAAGGATTCCCCCAATCAAAACAAAACCGATAAGTGAGTTTACATCAAATTTCTTTTTTTCCATGCTATGCTTTATGCGTTTCCGCCTTTCAATTTAAATTCTTAATTCTGCTATCCAACAATCCCGCCTATTTTAAAATGTAAGCCAAATTGTCGTACTATTTATTTTTTGCATGTTCCCGCGCTGCTTTAACAAACGCTACAAACAGTGGATGTGGATTTGCCACGGTACTTTTATATTCTGGGTGGTATTGAACTCCTACAAACCATGGGTGCGAAGGGATTTCTATAATCTCCACCAAATTAGTATCCGGATTAATCCCCGAAGCTTTTAATCCTGCGGCTTCAAGCTGATCTCTATACTTGTTGTTATATTCATACCGATGTCTATGACGTTCTTCAATTTGAGTAGTTCCATATAATTTACCTACAATACTGTCTGGCACTAAATCACACTTCCAAGCTCCTAATCGCATGGTCCCACCTTTGTTGGTAATGCTTTTTTGCTCTTCCATTAAATTGATAACAGGATGCGATGTCTTTGTGCTCATCTCGCTTGAGTTTGCATCTGTAAGCCCTAGTACATTTCTACTATATTCTATCACCGCCATCTGCATTCCTAAACAAATACCTAAAAAAGGCAGTTTGTTTTCTCTGGCATACCGTACTGCTTCAATTTTACCTTCAATACCACGTTCTCCAAAACCTGGAGCTACTAAGACAGCGTCCAGTCCCGCTAATTTTCGTTTCACGGTTGCTGGATCTAAGTGTTCACTATGAATGGATTCTACATGTACTTTTACTTCGTTTTCTGCACCAGCGTGAATAAACGACTCTAAGATCGATTTATAACTATCCTGTAATTCAACGTATTTTCCTATAAGCCCTATTTTGACTTCACTTTTAGGATTTTTATGGCGCTGTAAAAACTGGTTCCATCTTTTTAAATCTGGTTCACCAGCATTCTTTAATTTCAGTTTTTGAATTGTGACCGTATCCAACCCTTCCTCTAGCATCATATTAGGAACATCATAAATAGTGGAGGCATCTATCGATTGGATCACTGCTTCTTTTTTTACATTACAAAAAAGCGCCAATTTTATTTTAAGATCATCGCTTAACTCATGTTCTGTACGACATACCAAAATATCTGCTTTGATACCACTCTCCATGAGTGTCTTCACAGAATGCTGTGTTGGTTTTGTTTTTAGCTCGCCTGCTGCAGAAAGGTAAGGAACTAATGTAAGATGAATTACCAACGCATTGTCGTCACCCATTTCCCATTTAAGTTGGCGAACTGCCTCAATGTAAGGCAGCGATTCGATATCACCCACGGTACCACCAATTTCGGTAATTACAACATCGTAATCCCCGCTATTTCCTAACATCTGGATGCGTTCTTTAATTTCGTTTGTAATATGAGGTACGACCTGCACCGTTTTGCCTAAAAATTCACCGCGGCGTTCTTTATCGATCACACTTTGATAAATCCTACCTGTAGTGACATTATTTGCCTGAGAGGTAGTAACATTTAAAAAACGTTCGTAATGACCAAGATCAAGATCGGTTTCTGCGCCATCATCGGTCACATAACATTCTCCATGCTCGTACGGATTTAAAGTACCTGGATCTACATTGATGTAGGGATCCAATTTTTGGATTGTAACACGGTATCCCCTAGCCTGTAATAGTTTAGCTAGTGATGCTGCGATAATTCCTTTTCCTAAAGATGATGATACTCCGCCCGTAACGAAGATGTATTTTGTAGTGCTCATGGGTCTGTTTGCTTTGGTCGCTATACGGGATGCAAAGGTAGGTATTTATTGCCTATGGCAATAACTAAATCTGAAATTTCAAAAAATCGAATATGAAACTGAAAGATTAAGCGACTATAGCTTTCTTTTCTGAAGATTTATGGAGGTACTTAAAGAATATGGCGACTGAGGCACATAAACTCAAGCCAAGATACAAAGAGCCGTATAGCAATAGGGTATAGCCTTCAGAAAGATTATCTAGTTTTATCAAATCTGAAAAGAGTGCCAAGAAGAGATAACAAAAAATGAATGAAAAAATAACTGAAAGCGCTATGCCTGCGTTTTTGTTCTTAAAGTACAGCTGCGCCCCTAACGCGAGCAAAAAAACAATTGCGATTGGATTGATCATCCAGCCTGCGGACAACCAATAGACAATCGTAGAAAAGATCAGAAAATATTCTGGGAGTAGTATAATCACTTTTTTTAATGGCTTCATGAACTTTTCTATTTTATTAAAGATGAAAATAGAATGAAAAGGTTGCTTCTAGTGGTAGCGTGTTGTATTGATGAGTGGTTTTACCAGTCCTTCTAATCCATTTAACTTTAGTTCATACATTTCTTGCAACATCCGGCCCAACTTCCCTTCTGGAAATCCCTTTTGTTTAAACCACACATAATAAGGTTCTGGAATATGTACAAGGTATTTGCCTTTGTATTTACCAAACGGCATTTTATAATTTGCCAACTCAATTAAGTGCTTTGCATCGGGCTTACTTCCAGTCATCGTGTTTTTTTAATTGTTTGGCAACGTAGGCTTCCCAAGTTGCCTCCATTTCATGATTTCTTGAATGTTCGGTTTCACGATCAAATTTATATTGCGTTTCTTGTCTCTCTTTCTCGTTTGCGTTGTAGATTTTCTCGATATGAAGTTGCATTTTTTTTCCGTTCGTAGACAATTTTGCTTCTTTTAATTTCTTCCGAAGTATTCTCGCGTATAATTCGGATATATCAAAATGGGTTTGCTCGTGCGCCAAAATATATGGACTAACGACTTCTTTTCTAAACCATGATAATTGTGGATAGAAATTTGTTTGCACTGTATAGTCTAAAGTGGTTTTTCCTTCGCGGGTTTTTGAAGCAAAAGAAAACGAAATACCAGAATTTGTACTGGCGGCATAAACGGCACTTCCGCTAGGCTTCCCTTTAAAATCTGCCCAAGTCAACTTTTTATTTTCGTTCCAAGCCATTTTTTCTTTATCGTTAGAAAACGACAAAAATGTAAGGGCTATTAGTGCTATGGAAATCAGTATTTTCATATAAGATACTAACGTGAAGTTGTGTTATTTATTTTTAAGTAATCAATAACAGTTCCATTAAATCTTCCGAAGAAAAATTTACTTCCAAATAAATGTTATCGCTTTTTCAATCTCTGGGTGAAGGCTGTGGTGCACTGGACAATTGTTTCCTGTATGTTCCAGAATTTTTTGAGATTTTGAATCAATCCCGCTTGGCATGGTGAAGTTAATTTCAATTTTTGAGATGCGTCGTGGATCTGCGGCCATGGTCTTGGTCACTTCGGCAGTGGCGCCGGCAAGATCAATACCCATGCTATTTGCTTTGATCCCCATTATCGTGAGCATACAATTTGCCAATCCTGTCGCAACAGTATCGGTAGGCGAAAAAGCTTCTCCCTTTCCTTGGTTATCGGTTGGCGCGTCTGTAAAATAAGAACTACCCGATTTAAGGTGTTTGTTTTTGGTCCTAAGATTACCTAAATAGGTTACGTGAGCGGTTGCCATTATTTTACTTCTTCAAATTGTAAATCTTTAGTATACTTTACTAGGTAGACAGCTTCATTTTGATAGCCTGATAAGAATTTCTTTGTGTATCTAAATTTATTTTCGATGTATTCAGTCACATAATCACTGTCTATCGACTTATAAACATCGTCTGCTACTGCCAATCTCAAAATGATATCATACGCAACATCAAAGCCTCTCACAGCATAGCGGTTAGGCAACACTCCATATTCATTTTTATAACTTATTAAAAATGCGTTCTTATCATTATGGTTATAGCTCTTTTCTACCGAAGGATATGTAAAACCTAATTTTGCCAAATGAACATTAGAGACATCATTATAATCGTAGGCATCGTTTTTGTCCAATGTAAAAAGACGAAGATTGTAGCTGGCTGGCATTCCGTTTAAAAGCGCGACCACGTTACTTACCAACACTGGATTTTTTGATTCTAATACAATCCAATTATCCTTTTCTTTCTCAAGTTTACCCGCAATATCCTGAACGTATAAAAAAGCATCTTTACGCAGTTTTATGGTTTTGGCATTAGGCAAAACTCCTAAAATTTCATCTCGTTGCGAGGATCTATCATGATCTGCAATTACCAAGAAATTTTTATTGGCTTCGTTCTTTTTTAAATAAGCAAATAACGCCCGCTTGAGCATATCGTCTGTTGGTAGCGTCTGAAAAAGATTAGAGTGCATCTTTATTTCACGATTGCTCAAAGGTGAGAAAACAGGTACATCATACCTTTTTAAACCTTCTGCAACAACCTCAACATTTGTTCGAAGCAATGGACCAATTACAGCATCTGTATTTTCAAAATTATTATTGGATAGAATCCTGCGTGTGGCAGAATCATCGCCCTTGGTATCATACACATTCAGTTCAATCGAGATCCCCTTATCTTTAGCGAATTCGGTTGCCATTAAAACGCCGCTATAAAAATCTAATGCCACTTGTAAGGTGCGGTTATCTGAAATCAATTTTTCAGTAGCCTCAGTTGTGTCTGCATCTGCTTTATCTAACTGAAAAGGAAGCATCACGGCAATCCGCTTTTTTTTACGATTTACAATCCTGTCTGCCAAATCAACTTGCATTACTTCTTCTGAAGCGGCTATGGCAGCGTTTACCTTTGGTATTTTAAGTACCATACCATCCTTAAGGCCATCCTTGGCATACGGATTTAAGGCAACAATTTCTTCTTCGGTTAAACCCAACTTCACTTTCAGTCTAAAAAACCCTTCACGTGGTTGTACTTCATAAAAATCGTACCTATCATTGTCAATTTCGGCAGAGGAGATCACTTCATTATCTGGAACGTTTAATTCTGCGCCTATCTGAACGTCTTCTCCTAACCCTGGGTTTAGGGCTTGAAGTTCTCCCACCGAAATACCATATTTTCTAGCAATACCGTACACGGTTTCCTTAGGCTTGACAGTGTGTTTATTCTTTGTTTCTGAAGTAGTGTTCGAAGTAGTTTCAGAAGACGTATTTATGTTGGTAACGCCTGTATTAGCGCTTGAAAAAACAGGAATTCTAATTTTTTCTCCTTTATCTAATTGTCTAGAATAAAGGTCTTTATTATATTTTTTTATGTCGTCCTGTGATATATTGTACTTCTGAGACAGACTGAAGAGGGTCTCTTTGCGCTTCACTCTATGCATCAAAAAAGTAACATTCTTGTCACTTGTTCTTGTATTTATAAGATCTCTAGGAAGCACTAAAACAGATCCTGTTCTCACCCCACTTTTTGCATCCGGGTTTAATTTGTAAATCGCTGCTTCAGATATGCCGTACTGCTGCGAAATGCTGAAAACGGTTTCCCCTTTCTCTACCGTATGGTTATTATAACTCTGTTGCACAGCGGTTGCTTTACAGCCGACACAAAGTAGAAATATAAAAGAAATATAAACTATAAATTTCACGATATCGTTGATGTTGGTTTCTTTTGTAAAGTACACTATTTAGAGTTTAATTATTCTTAAAAAAATTAAAAATTTACTCCCATTCAATTGTAGCGGGTGGTTTGCTACTAATATCATAGACTACTCTATTAACGCCTTTTACTCGGTTTATTATATGATTGCTCGTTTCCTGTAAAAATTCGTACGGTAAATTTACCCAATCTGCCGTCATACCATCGGTACTTTCTACCGCACGTAATGCAACTACTTTTTCGTAGGTACGCTCATCTCCCATTACTCCCACACTATTTACTGGCAATAAAATAGCGCCAGCCTGCCACACCTTGTCGTACAAATCCCATTTACGGAGCCCTTCAATAAAGATATGATCTACTTCCTGTAAGATTCGTACTTTTTCTGCTGTGATATCCCCTAGAATACGAATGGCCAGCCCTGGTCCTGGAAAAGGATGCCTACCCAGTAATTTTTTATCGATCCCCATCTCTGCTCCTACGCGGCGAACTTCATCTTTAAAAAGCATGCGCAACGGCTCTACCACTTTTAATTTCATAAAATCTGGCAACCCACCAACATTATGGTGTGATTTTATAGTTACCGAAGGCCCATTAACCGAAACACTCTCGATCACATCTGGATAAATTGTACCTTGTGCTAAATACGTAACGTCTTTTATAGATGTTGCCTCATCATCAAAAACTTCGATAAAGGCATTCCCTATTGCTTTTCTTTTTTCTTCAGGATCAGTTTTACCCGCTAAGGCATCCAAAAAGCGGGCTGACGAATCAACCCCCTTTACATTTAAGCCCATATCCTTATACTGCAACAAAACATCACTGAATTCATTTTTACGCAGCAATCCATTGTTCACA